>ERZ780030.436-NODE-436-length-18372-cov-3.519354_pt1 | contig 18372 bp, 15 predicted proteins | sample MGYA00511857_ERZ780030 | MGnify/ENA primary metagenome ERZ780030 (study PRJEB29588, sample SAMEA2162530) | human gut metagenome | biome: human gut; feature: human-associated habitat; material: faeces | place: Denmark | collected 2008/2010 ... | reverse complement strand
TCTATTGGTCACGTAAGCGTCTTGATACCTTCAAGGGATTTTTGAAGGTTATGATGTATATCGCACCGGCGATTCTTTTGATCGCAAAAGAAAATTTAAGTACTGCAATTATTGTGACGGTAATCGCAGTGGGAATGAGCTTTGTGGCAAGTAAGCGTAAACGATACTTTGTTGTCTGTGGTCTGGCAGGCTTCGGACTGGCTGCGGCATATGCCATGATCGGTGGAGGTTTCCGTGCCGGGCGTATCACATCCTGGCTGGATATAGAAAATTCGCCGGGAGGCTTTCAGATTCTTCAGGGGCTTTATGCAATTGCCTCAGGAGGGATCACCGGAAGCGGTCTGGGAGAGAGTATGCAGAAGCTGGGATATATTCCGGAGGCCTACAATGATATGATCTTTGCGGTAATCTGCGAGGAGCTTGGCATTGTCGGTGCTGTACTGGTTATGATCGCATTTTTGGTGTTGCTGTGGCGCATTGTGATCATTGCCTGCAATGCTCCTGATATTTTTGGAAGCATGATCTGTGTAGGAGTAATGATACATATTGCGATTCAAGTGCTTTTCAATATTGCTGTCGTGACTAACACCATTCCATCGACCGGTGTGCCGCTTCCGTTGATCAGTTACGGTGGTACAGCGTGCCTGATCATGATGATGGAATTTGGACTGGTTTTGAGTGTGTCCGCAAGGATAAAGCGCAAATAGGAGGAATTTTTTGAAACACATAAAGATAATTGGTGGAGTGATCCTTGGTCTCTTTTTGGTCATCGCCGGTGTATTCTGGTTTTTAAGGATAACAGATGTGACGGTGGAGGGCGGAGAGATTTACTCGGAACAGGAAATCATTTCTTCTGCCATGTCAAACAAATATGATTATCATACCCTTTATTTTCTGGCAAAAAGCAAGCTGGGCCGTGTCTCGTGTCTGCCTTTTGTACAGGAGATCGATGTGGAATGGAAAAGTCCTGCTGCTATTGTTCTGCATGTATATGACAAAACAATTAGTGGCTGTGTGAAATATATGGGACAGTATATTTATTTCGATAAAGACGGAGTGGTATTGCAGAGTCTGGCGGAGCCCATGGATGGAGTGCCGGTAGTCACGGGAATCAAATTCGGTAAATTCACGTTGAACGAAGCTTTTGAAGTGAAGGATTCTTCTCTGTTTGAGACGATCATGAACCTGTCCCGTCTGATCAAGCATTATAAAGTACAGGTGGATCAGATCAAGTTTGATGGTAAAAATGTCACGCTGTATTCCGGTAAGGTAGAGGTTTACCTGGGACAGAAGGAGTTTTATGATGATGATATGGCAGCCCTTGCCAGTGTGTTGAAAAAGACCAACAAAAAGGGACTGGCAGGGACGATCGACATGGAAAATTTCAATTCCGGTGACCGCATTATACTGAAAACTACCGGGGAGGATGCGGATGCGTCGTCAGATACCGGTACAGCGGAACCCACCGGAGAGGCTGGCACGTCACCGAACGAGGGGAGCGCAGATGACGCTTCCGGAACAGACAGTACCGTATCAGATGATAGTACAGATGCAGATCAGCAGGTAGAACAGTAGGGAGAAAAGAAACAGAAAAAACAAACGTTCTCCTTGATTATTCTACGCATTCTTAGTATTATATAGAGTAGGTTTAGATTGCTGATTTGTTTTCGACAGATTTAGAGGCTTTAGAGATAGGAATTCACTGACAATGACAGAAAAGATAAATTATTTTCAGAAAGAGGAGGAGCAGTCGTGTTAGAGATTAAGACAAGTGAGTCAGATTCATCTGCAAAGATTATAGTAATAGGTGTCGGCGGTGGCGGTAATAATGCAGTTAACCGTATGATCGAGGAAGGAATTCAGGGAGTTGAATTCGTCTGTGTCAATACAGATAAACAGCATTTATTAAACTGTAAGGCACCAAATTGTCTGCAGATTGGTGAGAAGCTGACAAAGGGACTTGGAGCAGGAGCATCTCCGGATATTGGACAGGCGGCTGCAGAGGAGAGTAAGGAAGAGCTTACGGATATTATCCGTGGTGCAGATATGGTATTTGTTACATGTGGAATGGGTGGCGGGACCGGGACGTGCAGCCCCTGTCGTAGCACAGCTTGCAAAGGACATGGGTATCCTGACTGTTGGTATCGTAACAAAGCCATTTTCCTTTGAGGCCCGTACCAGAATGAACAATGCACAGTCTGGTATCGAGCGGTTAAAGGAGCATGTGGATACATTGATCGTAATTCCGAATGATAAACTGTTACAGATCGTAGACCGCAGAACATCTATGGAGGATGCATTAAAGAAGGCTGATGAGGTGCTTCAGCAGGGTGTTCAGGGTATTACGGATCTGATCAATGTTCCGGGACTGATCAATCTGGACTTTGCAGATGTTCAGACAGTTATGAAGGATAAGGGCATTGCCCATATTGGTATCGGTGTTGGTGAGGGCGATGAGAAGTGCCTGGATGCCGTGAAGCAGGCTATTTCCAGTCCGCTTCTTGAGACTACCATTGAGGGTGCATCTCATGTTATTATCAATATTTCCGGTGATATTACGTTATTTGATGCAAATGACGCAGCTTCTTATATTGAGGAGCTCACAGGTGAGAATTGTAATACGATTTTTGGTGCCGTAGTTGATCCTTCTATGGAAGAAAAAGTCAAGATCACCGTTATCGCTACAGGTCTGGATGAGGAGAAAAATGTCGTTCCTTCCTTTACGAAGACTGCTGTACCGAAGACCAATTTTGCTACGAAGGAAGGTCAGGTCGCATCTTCTGTACAGAAGACAGTTTCCGCACCATCGATGCAAAAGGCCGGCAGCACCGGTTTCTCCGGGAGCAGGAGCCTATAACAGACAGGCATCTGACAATGGTGAGATTAAGATACCGGTATGTTTACAGAGAAAGAATTAATACATGTCTATTGGGGCTGTCGGCGGGCAGCCCCAGTTTTTAGTTATATGGGAAATATTTGTAACAAGTGGAAATGAAGGGTAAAATGTTTATATTGCCTTTTTATCTTATCAGGGAGGAAGCAAGAGATGGATAAGCAGGAAAAGGAGACGAGCCGGAAGGAGAGCTTGGAGCGGAAGACTGTAACAGATCAGAAGAATCCGGCTGCCCCGGGTTCTTTGGCGGATCAGGCAGCCGGCAGTGTAACTGCAGCAGCGTTGAAGAAGCTGAGAGTATCTGCAGTATTTAAGGCACTGATGATATTGCTGGGAGCATTTGTTGTTCAGTTTGTGGCATCCATGCTTTGTATGATCACAGTGGGAGTCTATGTATTGTTTGTGCAGGGAGGAACCAGGGAAGATCTGTCCATGTTGCTGCTGCAGTCCATCAATGATTATTCTATGATCATTTCTCTGGTGTACGCTGTGATCGCTATTGGCTGGTGTGGTACATTATATTATCGATGGCAGTGGAGAGAAAGATCATTTTCCTACAGGGAACGATTGGGTGGTGTGAGAATTGCCGGTGCTTTGGCATTGGGCTTTGGTGCCTGCATTGTGCTGACTGTGATCGTGGGGATGGCAGCGCAGCTGTTTCCGTCTGCCTTTTCTTCTTATGAAAAGCTGATGGATACACTGGATATTACGGCCAGTGTCTTTGCGGTTCCTTATGTCATGCTGGTGGGACCGGTGGCAGAGGAACTCATATTCCGCGGTGTGATTTTGGACAGATTGAAACCGGCATTTTCCTTTTGGACGGCAAATGTCATTCAGGCGGCATTGTTTGGAATTTTTCACATGAATGTCATACAGGGATTATATGCATTTGCACTGGGTATCCTATTGGGGATGGTAGTGCAGGTTACGGGAACAATCTTTGCATCCATGATCATGCATATTACATTTAACTCGACCTCCATTGGTCTGAGTCTGTTGGAAATTCATGCACCGGAAGTATATAGCCGGGGATCTGTGTTGATCATGGCGAGTGCTGCGGTTTGTTTCATTATTGGATTGAGATATTATGCGGGACAGTACAGAAAAAGGGACAGAGCATGACAGAAGAAGGGAAATGTAGTATAATAAGGCAGAGAAACACGGGAAGGTGAAGCAGAAAATAGGAGATACCCATAATGAGTAATAGAACACATACAGATACAAAATCAAATATAATCGGTGTTTGTGTTTCACAGCTTCAAAATAAGGAAAATGCAAGTCTGATGCATACGATCTACCAGAGCGCCAGAGAAAACGGATATCGGATCATGGTTTTTGGATGTTTTGATAAGATGGATTTTCCAACACCACATTCCAATGGTGAAGCATCCATTTTTGAGAATATCCCAATGAAAGATCTGGCAGCGTTGATCCTGATGGGACAGACGATCCTTCATAAGGAGCTTTTGTTAAAGCTGCGGGATCAGGCATTGGAAGTGAATACTCCTGTTATTACAGTAGATTATGAGATGGAGGGATGCTTTAATATCTGCCTGGATTATCTGTCATGCTTTAAACGTCTGGTGCGTCATGTCATTGAGGGACATCACAGACATAATCCTTTTTTTATGGCAGGATTTAAAGGCAACTCATTTTCGGAGGAACGCTTGGATGCGTTCCGGGAAGTATTGCAGGAAAATGGAATGCCGGTGAAACCGGAGCATATTGCATATGGAGATTTTTGGAACGGGCCGGCTCGCCGGATCTGTGAAAAATGGACGGAAAATACAGAAGATTTTCCGGATGCGATCATCTGCGCCAATGATACTATGGCATTAACTGTGATCAATGTCCTGGAAGAGAGGGGATATCACGTGCCGCAGGATGTTATTGTAACAGGCTTTGACGGGATTGATCTGATCCGGTACTGCATTCCACGTCTGACGACGGGACGGGTGGATCAGAAGAAGATTGCAGAACAGATTATCTCTATCATACAGGAAACGGAGGCTGATCCGGAAGCAGCTCCGAGATCCATGCCGGTGCCGTTTCATATTATCAATGGTGAGTCCTGTGGCTGCAAAAAGATACATTTTCAGACTTCAAACCAGCATATCCTTGATGTTTATACCCGCATGCAAATAAAGCAGGCACATATTGAACGGATCTTCCATATGATGACGGAGATGACAGAAGGACACTCCATGATGAACATTGTCAAAAGATTTCCGGAATGTATTCCGGATATGATGACCGGGGACTGCCGCATTTTTGTCAACAGGGAGTTCTGCAGGCATACAGATATTCCATTGCCAAAGGGATTTGAAGAGGATCATGTTCTTCTTCTCATTGAGAGAAAGGATGGGCATATGACCATTCCTTTGCAAGAAATGGAAAATCACAGTATGGACATGATTCCGGATAAAATGCTGGAGAGAAGCAGGTATGTTCTTTATCTTCCGTTGCACTGGCAGGAGGAGGTGTACGGATATCTTTTACTGGAGTGTGGAGATCAGGAGCTGGATTATGAGCGGATGAAGGATTTTATGATGGCAATGGCACAGATCCTTGGTACGGTTAAAAATCAGTCCAAGCTGTATGAGATGTATATTCGTGATGCGCTGACGGGACTTTATAACCGCCGGGGATTTTACGGAGAGTTTGCACGCCGGATGAGGGAGCTGGAAGGACAAGAACGTCGGATCTTTATGGCTTCTGTTGATCTGGACCATCTGAAAATGATAAATGACACTTATGGACACAGCGAGGGCGATGTAGCGATCAGGGCAATCGCCGATGCATTATCCGAAGCCGCAGGGGAAAAAGGCATCTGCGCCCGGTTTGGTGGAGATGAATATGTTGCGCTGTGCCTTTGGAGTGCTGAGGCGGCACCGGAAGATTTTGTGAAGATTTTTGAAAAGCGGCTTCATTTCTGGATCGATCAGTGGAATGCCACAGAGCAGAAGGCGTATGAGTTGGGAGCAAGCACCGGAATCATTATGGAATCCATACAGAATGTTAATGAGATCGATGAATTGATGAAGAAAGCGGATGACAATATGTATGACTGTAAGGTACGGCATCACAGCATCCGTGCAAGCCGCAGGGAATAGTGTGAGAAACTTGTTAAAGTAACAGATAAATAGCATGAAAGATGGAAAGGATGGTAAATATATGGGAGAAAACATACTCAGCGATGATATGCATATGTATGGCACGGTCTTTTCTGTACTTGGAAAATGTACCGATGATTATCTGTTTGTTCTTGATATCAAAAATGATAAATATGTAATTTCTGATAGTGCGGCAGATGTATTTCCTTTTGAAAAAACGGAACTTTCAGATGCATTTACAGCACTGAAAAGTATAGTATATCCCCAGGATTATCCATTGCTGGTGGCAGATCTGAATCAGATCATTACCGGACAGTCCAAAGAGCATGATATGGAATACCGATGGGTTGGACGGGATGGAAAGCCGGTCTGGATTTCATGCCGTGGACAGGTTGTGGAGGATTCTGACGGAAAGCCTGCATTTTTGGTCGGAAGAATTTCTGACATTGGGAAAAAGAGCAAGATTGATGGAGTGACCGGATTATACAGAGAGCAGATCCTTCAGAAATATATGCGGAGACTTCTGGATGAGGATTGCTTTGAAGGATATTTACTACAGCTTGGCATTGACAATTTTAAAGAGATCAATGAAAAGTACGGCAATGAGTTTGGAAATGAAATCTTATTAAATCTGGCAGAATGTCTTCGGAGTATCGTGCAGGATAAGGGAAGAGTGTTTCGGATGGGCGGAGATGAGATGATGCTTCTTATTAAAGGAAACTTCAATGAAAAGAAGGAAGATCCGGCAAAGGAGTTATATAGACAGATTCGGGGAAAGATCGATCATTTGATTTCGCAAAGCGGTCATGTAACGTACTATACAGTATCTGCGGGATGTGTTTATTTTCATAAAGGGGAGCAGGATATTGGAAAGATCATCGAAAGTGCTGGCTTTGCTTTGCATCAGGCAAAAATCAGTGGGAAAAATAACTGTATCAGGTATTCTCATGCGGTATATAAAGAATATGTACATACCCTGGATGTGCAGGAGGAGCTTCGGAAAGACATTGAGAATGATTTCTATGGTTTTGAGTTATACTACCAGCCGGTAGTAAATATTGGCCAAAAGAAGATTCTTGGGGCAGAGGCATTGATCCGCTGGCACAGCTCCAAATTTGGCTTTATGTCTCCGGGACAGTTTATTCCGATGCTGGAGGAAACCGGTTTGATCATTCCGCTGGGAAGATGGATCACCAAAACAGCCATAGAGCAGTGTGTAAAGTGGCAGAAGGTGGTGCCGGGATTCCGGATGAATGTGAATCTGTCCTTTGTGCAGATTAAGAAGAGCAATGCACTGCAGGATATTCTGTATCTGATCCATACACTGAATGTAGATAAAAATGTTTTGATGATCGAGGTGACAGAGAGCGGGGAGATTGAGAGCAGAGTGGCGGCCAAAGTGCTTCGTTCCTTTAAGGACGAGTCTATTCCGCTGGCAATTGATGATTTCGGTACAGGGTATTCCAATTTGCGGTATGTCAAGGATATGACCTTTGATCTGGTGAAGATTGATCAGTCCTTTATCCGGAATATTATCAATAGCAAGTATGATTATCTGGTGGTAAAGCAGTTTACAGAACTGGCACATTCCTTAAATCTGACGGTTTGTTATGAGGGTGTAGAGAACGAGGAGGTTTTTCGCTGTGTGCTGGATCTGAAGCCGGATTATATTCAGGGATATTATTTTTCAAAACCGGTACCGGCAGCAGAGTTTGAGGAAAAATGTCTGAATCAACAGGTGGAGTTTTGAGTATTGTGTCAAATTGGCAGATCAGCCTGGAACAGATAAAAGACCAGATACAGAATAAAAGCGTAAAGCGCAGAAAGAGGAAAAATATGGCTTGGTATGATAGTGCAGTATTTTATCACATATATCCGTTGGGATTATGTGGATGCAGTAAGGAAAATACAGGAATAGCAGAGGCGCATTTTGATCAGTTGAAGCAGTGGGCAAAGCATGCCTGTGATATGGGATTTACGGCGATTTATATTGGACCGTTATTTGAGTCTGTGGGACATGGTTATGAGACAACAGATTATAAAAAAGTAGATATCCGTCTTGGAACCAATGAAGATTTCCGTGATTTTGTGGATTACTGTCACGGGATGGGTGTGAAGGTAGTTGTAGACGGAGTATTTAATCATGTGGGACGTCGTTTTTTTGCATTTGAGGATCTGCAGAAAAACAGAGAAGGCTCTCCGTACCGTGACTGGTTCTGCAACGTGAATTTTGGTGCCAACAATGAATATAATGATGGATTTTCCTATGAAAACTGGGGAGGATATAATCTGTTAGTAAAATTAAATCAAAGAAATCCGGAGGTGATGCAGTATCTTTTTGATGTGATCCGTTTCTGGATCGATACCTTTGATATTGATGGAATCCGTCTGGATGCAGCAGATGTACTTGATTTTGATTTTATGAAACGGATGCGCTATGAGACCTCCCGGATGAAAGAGGATTTCTGGCTTATGGGTGAGGTGATCCATGGAGATTACAGCAGATGGGTCAACGATGAGACACTTCATTGTGTAACCAATTATGAGCTTCATAAGGGACTTTATTCCGGGCACAATGACCACAATTATTTTGAAATCGCCCATACGATCCGCCGCTTAAATGATATCTGCAGGGGAAGACGTCTGTACACCTTTGCGGACAATCATGATGTGGAAAGGATTTATACCAAACTGAATCAGAAGGAGCACTTAAAGCTTGTTACTCTGCTTGTATATACCTTATATGGCATTCCATCGGTTTATTATGGATCAGAGTTTGGAATTGAAGGGAATAAGGAACAGGGCTCTGACTGGAATCTTCGTCCATATCTGGATCTGTCCGATTTTGCGGACGCAGAAAAGACGAATCCGGTGACGGCACTTTGTGCCAGACTTGGTGCCCTGAAAAAGGAATATCCGGAGCTTACCTATGGAGAATATAAAGAACTTCATCTGACAAACCGCCAGTTTGCTTATGGCAGAGCTTTGGACGGAAATTGCATAGTGACAGCGTTAAACTGTGATGATGCGCCGGCGGACATGGAGTTTGGTGTACCGGCAGATGGCAATGTAACGGATCTGCTGGGATACAGTGAAAATGTCCGTTATGAAAATGGAAGAATAAGTGTAACACTTCCTGCAAATACTGGAACTGTACTATATATTGGACAGAAGAAGGTGGAGGAGCCTGAGGATACAGCCTGGAAGGAGCAGACCCTGGAAGCTGAGCCGGATACTCCGGATATGGAGGCTGCCGGAATTTCAGAACAAGAGCTTTCACAGACTGCGGAAGAAGCAGAGAAGCCGGAAGCTGCGGAGCAGACGGTTTCGAGTGAGTCCGTAAAATCGGACAGTATAAAGCCGCGGATATCAGGTATTGTTTTAATGACCGAGGATATGGGCAGGATGATTGAATTTTACCGGAATGCGCTGGAATTTAATCTGGAGATGCAGGGCAGCAGAGCATATTTTGAAAAGGACGGCATCATTTTGACTATGGCAGGGCGCAGGGATTATGAACGGCTGACATGCCGTGGATATGGATACGGTGGAGGTGTTACCAATCATTTTCATCTTCGGATTACAGTGAATGATGTGGATACTATGCACCAGAAATGTCTCGGATGTGGGGCGCAGCAGGTGACAGCTCCGGGAAATAATGAATGGGGTGAGTATACATCCTGTGTGGCTGATCCCGATGGTAATATTATTGAGTTGGTAAAGGAGAACGACCGTGGCTAGAAGAGATAAAGTAAATTATTATCTGGATCTTGCAGATGTGGTGTCAAAGCGGGGAACCTGCCTGCGGAGACATTATGGTGCTGTTATCGTGAAAAATGATGAGGTGATCTCTACCGGATATGTAGGAGCCCCGAGAGGACGGAAAAACTGCAGTGATCTGGGGCGATGCATCCGGCAGGAAATGGAAATACCGCGGGGAGAGAGGTATGAGCTCTGTCGTAGTGTTCATGCTGAGGCTAATGCCATTATCAGTGCAGAACGGGAAAAGATGATCGGAAGTACCCTTTACCTGTCCGGCAGGGAAGTGGCAACAGGGCAGTATGTGAAGAATTCCAACAGCTGCTCCATGTGTAAAAAGATGATCATCAATGCAGGCATCGAAAAAGTTGTGATCCGCGATACAGAGGAGGATTACCGGGAGATTCTGGTGCAGGAGTGGATCGATCATGATGATTCTCTGGAGGGAGTCCGGGGATATTAGAAAAAATCGTAAGCCAAAAATCGCATCTTTGTTTCATGTATCAAAGATGCGATTTTTGATTTGTAGTAATTTTTATTTTAGTTTAAATAAAATACAGCAGCCCCATGTTTTTTCAGGGATACATTGATGGTTTCTGCAATTTCTGATGTCTGTCCGCTCCAAAGTTCGGTGGAGTGTACCGGATGGTAGATTTCCAGATCCTGCAATGGGATACGGACGGAACTGCTCTGCTCGCCGGTATTGAAAATAACAGCATACTGGCCACCCTCGCTGCTGACAGCAGTCCAAAGAATATGCTCGGTACCATCAATCTCTCTTTGCCATACCGGATGGGAATGGCGGGCATTGCGGTGCATTTTCAGAATATCTTCATTTGTGATCAATCCCATCGTGAAATCGTCGAATTTCGTCATTTCCCCACCGATGATCAGAGGAGAACGGAAAATACTCCACAGAGACATCATGGTAATCTGCTCGTCCTGTGTGAATTCGGTACTGAGGGAAGGATCATAATCCTGCTTGATCGGTCCGATCGGCAGCATGTCTGCATCCGGCCAGCATCCGTTGCCGGCGTGGATACACCATTCTCTGGCACGGTCAAACATCTCATAAAGCTGTGGCCAGGAGTCCCAGAAATCATCAGTGATACGCCACATATTGGATGTCTGTTTGTAAAGCTCCGCCTTTTCTAACAGGGCCGGCCCCGGAGAAAGACTCAGGATCATATCCCGCCCACAGTCCTGCAGGGACCGGGACAGAATGATCGTCTCGGTTTCCTCATGAGGAAGCTCTCTGGCGATATCATCACATTTGATAAAATCAACGCCCCAGGAAGCATAAAGTGTAAAAAGGCTGTCATAGTATGCTTTGGCTCCCTCTGCCTCAGGATTTACACCGTACATATCAGTGTTCCAATGACAGATACTGTCGGTTTTGGCAATCTGGCGAGCCGTCTGTGTGCTTCCAAGGATCGGAGTATTCTGATGAACAGCCTGACGGGGAATGCCTCTCATAATATGGATACCAAATTTCAGCCCAAGAGAGTGGATGTATTCTGCAAGAGGCGCAAAGCCTTTTCCATCTGCTGAGGAAGGAAAACGGTTGACTGCCGGGATCAGACGGGAGTATTCATCCATACAAAGTTCTGTAAATGGGTGATACTCATGATTTTCGGCTGTCGGTTCCGCCCACTGGATATCTACGGTGATGTATTCCCAGCCGTATTGTTTCAGATGCTCTGCCATAAAAGCTGCATTCTGGCGGACAATATCCTCTGTGACAGCGGCACCGTAGCAGTCCCAGCTGTTCCACCCCATCGGTGCGGTTTGTGTTTTATATATATATTCCTCCATTAATATTTCTACTGACAAAGGCTGGATACGACCTGATTGATGATCTTGCCGTCTGCCTTGCCTTTAAGCTCACCCATAACAGCCTTCATGATCTGCCCTTTATTTTTGGTTGCGATCACATCGGCAAATTTCTCATTGATAATGCTGCGGATCTCTTCCTCCGATAACTGCTTTGGTGCATATTCCTCCATAACAGAAAGAGTGAAGGTATATTCATTCTTCAGATCGGTACGGTCAGCGGGACATGTATCAATCTGTTCCTTGACGCTTTTAATCTCTTTTAAGATAGCGCGGTCTACCAGTTCCTCCGGAATATCCTCACGGCATCCCTCATCGATTGCCAGCTTCTTTGTGGCGGATACCAGTACAGAGATTGCTTCCTTACGTTCCTTTTCTCTTGCTTTCATAGCGGCGATCATCGCCTTTTGTAATGTTTCAAACTGCATAATAAAAACCTCCTTAATTAAGACTCTACTTAAGAGTATACCATAAAATCGTTATGTAGATATAAAATTTGTATATGAAATTTGATAATTTGGATACGGGTGTGTAGCTTCTCAAAAGATATTGCGATATAAATGAAATGAATTCACTCATAAAATGAATAAAATTAAACATTTTCGCTTTACAATTATCGACATCCATATATAATAGTTAATGTTGCATCATTTTTTCAGTAATGAGGCAAATGTGATAAAGTTTATTATTTATGTGGAAAGGTTTGGTTATCAACATGAAAAATGGAATTGAGATCAGATGGCATGGCCGTGGTGGTCAGGGAGCAAAGACAGCAGCGCTTCTGTTAGCTGATGTTGCATTTAAGACAGGACAGAATGTACAGGGATTTCCGGAATATGGTCCGGAGCGAATGGGAGCCCCGATCACAGCATATAACCGGATCAGCTCGGATACGATCCGTGTTCATTCCAATATATATCATCCGGATTATGTAGTAGTGGTTGATGAGACATTGCTGGCGTCTGTGGACGTTACAGCAGGATTGAAAAAGACCGGTGCAATCATTATCAATACGCCGAAGTCCAAAGAAGAAGTGATGGATGAGCTGGGAGATTATGAGGGCAGAGTTTATACTGTAGATGCCAGAAAGATTTCGGTGGAGACATTGGGAAAGAACTTCCCGAATTCACCAATGCTTGCCGCTGCCGTTGCCGTCAGCGATATTATGCCGCGAGACAAGTTTATTCATGAAATGAGAGCATCTTATGAGCATAAATTTGCCAAAAAGCCGGAGGTTATCGACGGTAACATGAAGGCTTTGGAGCGGGCTTATGATGTGGTGGAGGAAGCCATTGAGGAGTATAACCAGATGTCTGCATAATATGATGCCGGGCTCAAAGGCAGATAGCGATGCATGTATCAACTATAGAAATGGAAGCGGAGAATACAATGAGAACAGATATTACCAAGATTAATGAGAAATCTCCACATACCGAACTCACGGAAGGGTTGATGGTATTTGCCGGTGGAACATCCAGGCTGTTTCACACAGGGGAGTGGAGAACAAATACACCGATTTTTCATGAGGATTTATGTAAACAATGTCTTTTATGCGCACCGGTCTGCCCGGATGGAAGTATTCCGGTAAAGGACAGTAAGCGTGGGGCATTTGATTATGATCACTGTAAGGGCTGCGGAATCTGCGAGAGAGTATGCCCGTTTGGTGCGATCGAGATGAAGGAGGGAAATACGAATGGCAATTAAAGAGCGTATGTCAGGAAATGAGGCGGTTGCTTATGCGATTCGTCAGGTGAACCCGGATGTTATGCCGGCATTCCCGATCACACCATCGACAGAGATTCCACAGATGGTATCTACATATATTGCAAACGGAGAGATGGATACAGAGTTTATCCCGGTAGAGAGCGAACATTCTTCCATGAGTGCTGCGATAGGAGCAGAGGCAGCAGGTGCGAGAAGTCTGACCGCTACATCTTCCGCAGGATTGGCATTGATGTGGGAGGAGCTTCTGCTTGCCGCATCAAACCGTATGCCGCTGGCTTTAACACTGGTAAACCGTACTCTTTCCGGACCGATCAATATCAACTGCGATCATTCGGATGGTATGGGAGCCAGAGATACGGGATGGATCCAGATCTATGCAGAGAACAATCAGGAAGCCTATGATAACTTTATTCAGGCATATCCGATCGCTGAGGATGCCAGAGTGCATCTGCCGATCATGGTTTGTCAGGATGGCTTTATTACCAGTCACGCGGTAGAGAATATTGAGCTTCTGGAGGATGAGCTGGTAAAAGATTTTGTTGGAGAATATGAGCCGGAGGAGTATCTTCTGAATCCGGGGAAACCGATCGCAGTGGGACCATATTCCATTTCCAACTATGCTATGGAAGCCAAAAAGAACCAGGAGATTGCTTTGGAGAACTCTAAGGAGGTTATCCTGGAGGTGGCAGAGAAGTTTAAAAAGCTTTCAGGCAGAGGCTTTGGCCTTTTTGAGGAATACCGCACAGGGGATGCCGATTATATTATGCTTCTGATGGGGTCTGCTGCGGGAACTGTAAAACAGGCAGTGGATGAGATGAGAGAGCAGGGGAAAAAGGTGGGAGTATTAAAGCTTCGCGTGTTCCGCCCGTTCCCTGCCAAAGAGATTGCGGAAGCGTTAAAGAACTGCAAAGCAGTAGCAATCATGGATCGTTGTGAGAGCTACAATGGCAATGGAGGACCTTTGGGAAGCGAAGTGACCGCCGGTCTGTTCCGTCATAAGGTAATGATCGAGGCAGTCAATTATATTTATGGTCTGGCAGGACGTGATTTTACTGTCAGCGATGCCGTTCATGTCTTTGAGGAGCTTGCGGATGCTGTAGAGAATGACAAAGAGGTTGAGCAGTTCCAGTACATCCGTTTACGGTAAGAAGAGCCATCAGATTAAGGAGAGAAAATATGAGCGATTACAGTTTAAAAAATATAATGAATAAGCCGGAACGTCTGGCACCGGGACATCGTATGTGTGCCGGATGTGGTGCTACCATTGCAGTGCGTGCTGTGCTTCGTGCCCTGCATGAGGATGATCATGCCGTGATCGGCAATGCGACAGGATGCCTGGAGGTTTCTTCCTTTATGTATCCGTATACGGCTTGGGAGGACAGCTATATTCATAATGCCTTCGAGAATGCAGGAGCTACGTTAAGCGGCGTGGAGACGGCTTATAATGCCCTTAAAAAGAGAGGAAAGCTTCCGGAGGATGAGAATTTTAAATTTATTACCTTTGGTGGAGACGGAGGTACCTATGATATTGGTTTCCAGTCGCTTTCCGGAGCAATGGAGCGTGGCCATGATATGGTTTATGTCTGTTATGACAATGGTGCTTATATGAATACCGGTATCCAGCGTTCGTCTGCAACACCAATGTATGCGGATACCACAACAACACCGGTAGGAAAGCAGTCCGATGGTAAAATGCAGAATCGTAAGGATCTGGCAAGTATTATTGCAGATCATGATGTGGCATATGTGGGACAGACCACATTTACATCTGATTTTAAGGATCTTCACAGTAAGGCAAATAAGGCAATCTACACCGAGGGACCTTGCTTTTTAAATATTATGACACCATGTCCGAGAGGCTGGAGATATGATACGCCGGATATTATGAAGATCTGCAAGCTGGCGATTGACACATGCTACTGGCCAATGTTTGAGGTGGATCATGGAAAGTGGAAACTGACCTATGAGCCGAAAAAGAAGCTGCCGATTGAGGATTTTCTTCGTCCGCAGGGAAGATTTAAGCACCTGTTTAAGAAAGGAAACGAGGAGCTGATCGTACAGTTTCAGGAGGAAGTAGACAGACGCTGGGAAGATCTGTTATATAAATGTGCGAGATAGAGAGGTAAACAATGACACTTCTGACATATCAGGTATTTAAGACGGTGGCCGAGCAAGGGAGCTTCCGTAAGGCGGCAGATATCCTTGGGCTGACGCCGTCAGCGATCAGTCATGCGGTTTCTGCCATGGAAGGAGAACTGGGATTCACGGTGCTGAACCGCAGCAAAAATGGCGTTACATTGACAAATTACGGAGAGCATTTACTGCCTTATGTCAATGCCGTGTTAAACAGTGATGAAAGCCTGCAGCAGGCGATTTCGGAGTTTAACGGATTAAAGCGTGGTAAGGTGAAGCTTGGCTGTTTTTCCAGTGTATGTACCAACTGGCTGCCGGACATTATGCGTTCCTTTCAAAAGAAATACCCGGACATTGAGATTGAGGTGTTTCAGGGAACCTATGATGATGTGACCTATTGGCTGAAAAATGGTGTGGTGGATCTGGGCTTTTTATCTACTTCCAGTGCGAAGGATATTCCGATTGAGCCATTATGGCGGGATCCTCTTCTCTGTATCGTTCCAAAAGGAATGAAAAAACAGAAAAAAACGGATTATATGGACATTGAGGAGATCAGAAATCATCAGTTTGTGACCCAGAGAGAATCCACAGATGCGGATATCCAGAATTTTCTAAAGGAGAATTCCATCAATATCCAGTCAAATTATCATGTGGTGGATGATCTGTCAACGGTCGCTATGGTGGCAAATGGATTTGGAATCTGTCTGATGCCTCAGATGGTGATGCGTGATATACCTTATGAGGTTGACTGCTATCCGGTACAGCCTTATGCAGAGCGCGTGATCGGTCTGGCAACCCTTCATCCGGAGTTTTTGGCGCCGGCAGTACGTTCCATGTACAATCACATATTAGAAAATTACAAAGAAGACTTTTAATGCAAAACACAAAAGTCAGATATATAATAAAGTAATAGCTTTGCCAGGAAAAATTTTCCTTAATATAAAATGGCAGGGGTCCATGTTTTCGGACACCTGCCGTTTTGCTTTTTCAAACCGATCATTCATTATTTTACGAGGATCTGCGATTTCATTGGTTTATCATTTCGTTTGCGCAGTTTGATCCTTTTTACATTATATTTTTTGCCGTCAAATACTTTGATGTCGGTGTCCGGTTGAACCAATGCCCCATACAGCACCTCATCGTTGTCGGCAAGGGTAATCCCCTTGAGGCCACGGCTTGTCTTTTTGAACTCATTTACTTCTGCAAGTGGGAAACCCAGTGACATTCCCTTTTTCGTGATCATAATTACCTTGCGGTCGCCAAAGATCGCATCCTCCGGCATCACCTGCTCAACGGCAACTAACAGATCGTCTGCATCCAGCTTGGAAGCATTAACCATATAACGGCTTGTTTCAAATTCGATGCCGGATACCTGTTTTACATAGCCCTTTTTGGTGATAAAGAGGAGCTGTGAGTTGAAAAGTTCTTCGAAGGAGATCATCAGAAGACCGTTCTCCTCATTGTTCATTTTGCAGAGATTGTGAATTAATATTCCCTTGTCGCGGGCTTTTCCCTTCGGAATATCTTTTGCCTTGATCTGGTACATATTACCCTGATCCGTGAAGACACAGAGCTTGTCCGTATTCTTCATCATAACTGTATGCGGAATCTCCTGCAGCGTTTCCGGTGCCAGACGGCCGTAAGCGGCACTGTCCATAGATTTTGCATATCCAAAGCGGTCGATCAGTACATAGATATCTTCTTCCTTGACCTCCTCAACATAATTGGTCACTGTAAGATTGCAAAGCTCTGTACGTCTTGGTCTGCCAAACTGCTTTTTATATGTGGTTAAGCGTTTCTTGATCACCTTATGAAGCTTTGTGATACTGCCGAGAATGTCTTCGTATTCGGCGATATTGGCAAGGAGTGTTTCGTTTTCCTGATGCAGCTTCATCAGTTCCAGACCAACGAGACGGCTCAGTGGCATAGCAAGGATTGCGTCTGCCTGGCGTTCCGTGAAGGTCAGGGTCTGAGCTTCGTATTCGGAGTCCGGATTGCGGAAGCTGATGCCGTCGGTAATGCCAAGAGTCAGACACAGCTTTGCCTGCTTAACGGAATTACTTCCACGGAGAATCTCGATGATCAGATCAATCACATCTGTGGCAACGATCAGACCGGTAACAATTTCCTGACGATCCTTGGCCTTGGCAAGGAGATGTTCATATTCCTTTGTGTACAGTTCCTCCTGAAAGTGAACGAATTCGTCGATCACGCCCTTTAATGTGAATGTAAACGGCTGTTTATCTTTGACTGCAAGGAAATTGACACCGTAGGTATCCTCCAGAGCTGTCTTTTTGTAAAGTCCGTTGAGAAGGTTTTCCACATTACGGTCCTTTTTGACTTCCACCACCAGACGGATGCCCTCCTTGGAGGACTCATCCCGCACATCATAGATCTCATCAAATACTTTATCCTTGGTAAGGGTAAGGAGAGACTCTAGGAGCTTTTGTTTGTTGCCTGCTACCGTATAAGGAATTTCTGTAATTACAATGTTTTTGCGGCCATAATCACTGTCCTCAATGACGGTCTTTGCACGGAGCTTTAATTTTCCCTCGCCGGTTTCATAAATGGTGCGGATATCATCTGCATTTGTGATCATAGCGCCGGTCGGAAAATCCGGTCCTTTAATATACTGCATCAATTCATAAGTTGAGATATCGGGATCATCCATATAGGCGATCACACCGTCAATCACTTCGGAAGGATTGTGCGGCGGAATATTGGTTGCCATACCAACAGCAATACCTGTGGTGCCGTTTAATAAAAGATTTGGGAGGGTTGCCGGCAGTACCAGCGGCTCCTTTTCGCTTTCATCGAAGTTTGGCCCAAAAGGAACAAGTCCCTTGTCCAGATTATCTAACATCGTCATGGCACCGGAAGAAAGACGTGCCTCTGTGTATCGCATGGCTGCAGCAC
>ERZ780030.427-NODE-427-length-18763-cov-6.076171_pt1 | contig 18763 bp, 18 predicted proteins | sample MGYA00511857_ERZ780030 | MGnify/ENA primary metagenome ERZ780030 (study PRJEB29588, sample SAMEA2162530) | human gut metagenome | biome: human gut; feature: human-associated habitat; material: faeces | place: Denmark | collected 2008/2010 ... | reverse complement strand
GGCTGGAAAGCCCGTAAAATAAGGAAAGTTCAAGAAATCTCTCCACAAATTCCGAGTTGTAGTGCAATCTTTTTCCATTTTCTGATCTTAGTTCTAAATGTTCCGAATGGCGCAACCGTGTTAACATGTATAAACTTGTATACTTCCCATACCGCTGTTTTGGTTGCTTCATCGGCCCACTTTCTCATATGTGGCTCGAATAACTCTTCGTCGCTTAATGAGTCAATCATTTCATAAATCATATTAATATTCTCATTCAGCATGGCTTTCAGCTCCTGCAGCGACAGATGCGCATATGTATCTGTGAACCATTGATATAATCCGCCAAGTTGATTCCACCTAAAATTATCCGCAGGAGTCTTGACATGGAGACCCTTTCTTTCGTCTGATTCCCATTTAATAACAAGAGTTGTCCACCCAACCTGATAAGCAAGATTTTCTGCTGGAGTTCGATCAACCTCATCGACTCTCATATCTTTTAAATATTCCGGAATATCATCAAATTCTGAAATATACTTCGCAAAGCTTTTATTTATCTCGTTTTTAAGCTCCTCTTTATTCTCATATGTTCTCAATGTTCTATCTCCTCAACTTCCGATTTCTTGTCATCATTGCAGAATATAATATTCCCCTGGTCTTATCTCTTGAATACCCCCTTCTAAACGCTCCAGAATTTCTCTCTTCATATTGCGAACAATCACTTTTTCATGGTATTCATACTCAGTTTTTCCTTCTCCCACAATGATGTTTTCTTTCTTTTCTTCTCAAGACTTGCTATATCCTTTTTAATATACTTACTACTTTTTATACACAAGAAAGTGTAAAGTTCTTTTATCCCCTATTTTTCAATAACTATTGCAAAATCATTTCTTATTCAAGAAAATATTTTAATTTTAAAGATAAAAAATTCTTCATCCTGCAATGCTTTATATTCCATATTGTAATTATTCAGAATATTACTTACAATATATAAACCTAATCCATTACTATTTTCCTTGTTTAAATCAAATTTAACATCAAATATTTTATCCATATTCGAAATATTATTGTTACCGTATGAATTCTCTATATATAACCAATCATTAACTATCCCAATATTAATTACCCCATTTACATCAGTATATTTTACCGCATTACTAATCAAATTAGATAGAATAATCTTTAAAGCTGTTTTTCCTATATAAATATTCTCATCTAATATATAATTATTGACAGTTATTTTCTTTTGATTTGCTAATATTTCATACTTTTTTAATATGTCTTCTAATGTATCATTTATTTTCAAATATTCTTCATCATTATTCAAATTTTCTATAGAATGAACTGATAATATTTGACAAATATTTTTTGTTAAACTATCAACGATTTCAATACATTCATTAATATAAATATCTCTTTCTTTATATTTTCCAATATTGTATTTCATGTTTTCCAGTATTATTTTAAGACTAGCAAGAGGAGTTTTAAGTTCATGGGATGCGCCTTTAAAAAAGTCATATTTTAACTTTTCTAATTTTAAAATTTCTTTATTTTTAAATTCCAAATCGTCAATTGTTCTTAATAAAGTAGAATACAAATCATTAATTTGTTGTTTTAATTCTCCAACCTCATCATTAGAGCTAACTTTTAAACGCGTTTTTTTATCCAGTTTCATCATTTTATCAGTAACAATTTTTATTTCTTGTAAATTATTTTTTATTGATTTTGCATAAATTAAAGAAATAATAGCAGAAAATAAAATTGATATTAATAATGAATATGGTAAAAATTTAAGGCTTAAATCTTTCGCATCTCTTTGCATATCAGCTGTAGAAACAAATTGTAGATTTATTTTTTTACCATCATTAAGTTTTATTTCTCTTTCTTCAATTATCAGAGAATTACTATCACTTTCTAAATTAACATTTATATTATCTTTGATTTGTATTTCATTCTTATTATTCTCTTCTTTTATAAATGCTTTTATTTCACTACTTTTAGAATAAAGCTCCAAAGTTTGTTCTATGTATTTTATTTCTTTTCCGTTCATATTACTAGAAATTTCATTTGCAATATTATAAATCTTTTCTTTTCTCGTCTCCAAATATGTTTTAGGAAAGATAAAAAAAACTAATGAATGAACTAATATAATTATTATTCCAAGAACAGAAAATATTTGTATGAACATTTTGGGAAATATCTTTAATTTTTTCATTTTATCTCCAATTTATATCCTACATTTCTTATAGTAGTTATACAGTCTAATTGTAATTTTTTTCTAAGTTCTTTTATATATACATCTATTACTCGATCATAAGGAGTTTCTTCGCTATCTTTCCATACATAATCAATAATTTGCATTCTTGTTAACACTTGTCCATTATTATCCAATAAACATTTTAATACTTCTAGTTCTTTTGCATTTACATCTATTTCTTCACCATTTATTTTAGCTGTATAGCTATTAAAATTAACCGATAGATCCTTATATTCAAACTTCTCTAAATGTCCATAATTCTTCTTAATTAAAGAATCTATTCTGGCCTTTAAGACCGGCAATGAAAATGGCTTTTCTATATATCCATCTGCCAGATTAGTAAACGCATCAATTTTATATTCTTCATCACTAAATGCAGTCAGGATTAGAATTGGTAAATTGCTTTTCTTTCTAATTTCTTTTAACACTTCTAACCCATTAATAAAAGGTATCTGTATGTCTAAGATAACCAGATTTATATCGCTATTAAATTCTGACAAGGCTTCTCTTCCATCTTTAGCTTGAATAACAGTATATCCAAATTCTGAAAGATATTCACTTAATCCCTCTCTTATCATATTATCATCTTCAACAGTTAATATTTTCATATATACCTCCACTTAAGCCTATATTTTTATATTATACAGCATATTATTTGATATTTAAAAGCAAAAAAATTTTTGGTGCTAAAAAGCACCAAAAATTTTATTTATTGTCAATTAATAATTCTTTTGGATTCCTTCTTAATATATTAAATGAAGAAATAATCAAAGATACAAGAAGTACTAAACTCATAAATATAACTACATAAATTATGAATTTAGGTACTACATTTATATCTAAACTTGATAATGTCTTGTTAAATCCTTCAGCTTCTGCCCCACCACCTAATTGGCTAGATGCAGATTGTCTGGCTATTTGTTTTGCTATATCGCCAGTAACCTTATTCAATATATTATTTCCAAGCTTTTCAGCTGTATACCTAGCTAAGAAATAAGAGCCAACATATGCGGGGATTGATATAAATACCATCTCAATCAGGAATTGACCAAAAATTTCTAATTTTGATATACCTAATGATAGTAATACTGCTATTTCCTTCTTTCTGGCATTCATCCATAATAATAATAATAATGAAACTACAACTCCTGCAAATATTAATGAGCCAGCAAATAATTTATTTGAAATTGAGTAGATACCTGATATAGATTGTTGTAATGCAGGATAATTTGATGAACTTTTAATCAAATTATATTCTCTCCAATTTATATCTAATTTCTCAATCTCTTTTATTACACTATCAAGATTCTTATCACCTTTTACAAAGAATGTTGCATCCTGGTATACAGCTGTATCTTCTGTATTACCATAAACTTTAGCAGCTGTATGAACATCAGTGATTAATGTATTTTCGTATAGTTCCTGTGCTGCACTTACTCCACCACTATTATGCCCATCGAATAGACCTTTAATTTCTACTTCTACTGTTTCATCTGCTTGTTTCTCGTTATCAGCGTCAAATAAATTAGATTTTATTTTTATCTTATCTCCAACTTTAAGATTATTTTTTTCAGCTAAATCTTTATGCATTAAGATTTTATTTTTATCTTCATTTTCTAAATGCTTTCCTTCTACTAATTTATATGCTCCTGATACAAATTTTGTTTCTTTTGATGAGTCGTTAACTCCGGTTAACATCACTGTTCTTTTAAAATTCTTCGCTCTTTTAGGCGATTGATTCGCAAGAGTCTCTTTAGTTTCAATAATATCATAATCAACTAAATCTGCAACACTATTTATTCTTTTTACATAGGAGTCTATACTATCTGTTTGAGCTATCTTCTTAATATCTTCACCTTTTACATTTCCTCCACCTCTAGGTGTTCCTGGATTTACTTGTCTATTTATCTCCATAGAAAAACTATTTGTTATATTAGCAAATGTTTCTTTTGAAGCTCTGTCCGTAGCATCTTTAATAGATAAACTTATAAGACTTAAAGTTGACATAGCCAAAATAACTAACATAATAATTATTGATTTTAAGCTTTTTCTAGTTATATAAGCAAATGCATTTTTTATCATTATTCAACCTCCAAATTCATTTTATTTTACTTTTTTTAACTTCTTACCACTTAGCTCTAAAATGATATCCGCAGAATCTGCTGCTTCCTTACTATGTGTTACAACTATTACACATTTATTCCTTTCTTTAGCTAATGTCTTTAATATATTAATTATTTCTCCGGCAGTAACACTATCCAGATTACCAGTAGGCTCATCAGCCAGTATTATTGGAGCATCTGATACCAATGCTCTGGCAATAGCTACTCTTTGCTGCTGTCCACCAGATAATTTCATAACATTTCTTTTTATTTGTTTTTTATCTAAGCCTAGTTCAAACAAGATACTTTCATCTGCTGATTTATTCACTAATCTAATATTTTCAATCGGCGATAAATAATCTATTAAATTATAGTTTTGAAATACTAAAGATATATTATTTTTTCTATGATTACTATATCCTTTCTTTTGTATATCTTCATTCTTAAACAATATTTGTCCTGTTTGAGGTTTATCGAGTCCAGCAAGTAAGGAAAGAAGTGTAGATTTTCCTGCTCCTGACTTTCCTACTATCGCATAAAACTTCCCAAGTTCAAATTTTTGATTTACTCCTGACAAAACTTTTTCTTTAGAATTGGCATAACTATATGATACATTCTTTATTTCTAATATTTCCATCATTTTCTCCTAACTTATTTTTGATAATATTTCTTTAGGCTTCTTGATTAATATTAATGAAGAAGCAAATACAACTGATAAAACAATAATACTTATTAATATTAAATAACTTTGTCCAAGTGTTGTAATATTTAACATAAAACTATCATTTATTAAACTTCCACCAGAAATCATTGAGTCCTCTGAGTTAACGATTCCACCTGCAATTACTTTTAGTAATACATTTCCTAAAAATAAGGAAGATATTATACTTGGTATCGATATGAATAATAACTCGAATATAAATTGCATTATAATATGTATCTTAGATGTTCCAATAGATAAAAATATACCTATTTCATAAATTCTTTCTCTTAACCATAGAATCAAGATTAATGAAAGAACAACCATCCCACCTAACATAATAGAATAAGTCATTATTTTTATTATGTGTTTTATTCCACTCACTGACTCCAAAGACTCTTCAAACGCATTAGAATCTTTTTCAACAAAATACTTTGACTCATCAATTTTAAGCTCTTTTAATTTGTTTAAGGCTAAGTCCGTAGATTCTGCACTACCAGAATACATTAAAATTTTATTTGCGATTTTATTATTTTCTGATTTATTTAATATCTCTTGGCTTGTTGAATAATCTACAAACACCATATTTTCACTAAAATCCGAAGATAGCCCTGTATATGTTTCATGTTTTTTACCAGAAAAGATCCCTATAATTTTAAATTTATGACTTTTTATTTTTCCACTTTTTTCAATATCTAGTAATTCAAGATCAACTTCATCACCTAATTTTAGATTGTTTTGTTTAGCAAATTCTTCATGAACAATAATTGAATCCTTATCATTTTCTCCTATATTTTTACCTTCTTTAATTGTAAATACTTCACTATTAAATAAAATGTTTCTTTTAGTATTATTTGTAGCTTCGAGTGAAACAACATTCTTAAATTCGTCAGATAAATCTTCTCTATTTATTCTTTGTTCTCCGCTAACTACTTTAGCATCTTTTAGCTTTGCTAATCCATCATATTGAATTATTTTTTCTTCAATTTCTTTTATTTTTTCAATATCTTTAAATTCATTAACATTAAAATAGTTACCATCTTTTTTTGTTATTGATATTGAAGAATTAGAACTTTCATATAAAGGCTTTTCTATTTCATTGCTTGATTTCATTATTGTTAAACAAGAATACAAGCAAGAAAGAACTATAGTTAATATGATAAAAATTATTAAAGTTCTATTTCTCTTTCTTGTAATATATGCTATAGCATTTTTTATCACTTTCCTAACTACTCCTTTCTATTTTCTTACTCCATAACTAATTGCATCTACTGGACAAGCATTTTTTCATAAATTATTCCTCCTTTATTTTTTTCACAATAGCATTTTATAGCTACTTTTAATATCATTCTACACACCTTTTATGAAACGTTGATGAAATATAATTTTTTATTTTTCCTACACTTTGAATTATACAGGAAGCCAGTCTGTAATTTGGTGGTATCTTTGCCAATCTTGACAGTAATACCCATAATTCTGTTAGCCACGGTCGATACCTCCTTCCGTAAAAATGGGCATAAAAAACAGATTTGTATCATCATCCGGAATATATAGAACAAGATAAAATACATGCTTCAAGCCTATCAAGCTGACCACTTGCATTTTCTGGTGACTTCAGTTCAAAAGCAATGTATTCGAAGATTCCACGAAGGTCTATCTCGGCCTGATATGAAATCACGATATCATAAATCATAAATTGTAATCCTTGCGGATATCAGTAAAAACAGATTTTGCTGATCTAGTATGACCAGACTGCATATCTGCATATCCTTTCTCTAGTTCTGCATTCATCTGTGCTTCTGATAATGCACTAATGTCTACAGGACGAGCGGATGGCATTTTCACTTCAAAAGGAAATCCTCTTTGAAGAATAATTTGTTTGTAAAACATATTTATTGCGTTGGATGCAGGAATTCCTAATGCTGTTAAGATTCAGATCAAGGCGTACAATTTACTTCATGGGATTTTGTGGATTTTTGCAAAGATAATAATGTTACTCAAAGTATGAGCAAGGCAGGATGCCCTTATGATAATTCACCTATGGAGACCCGTTACAGTTAGATATTTATCGAACAAAGTGTTACAAAAAAGCTTGACCAGTACAGGTCTGCACATATATTTCTCAAGAATCTCCGGAAGCACATCCGTAATATCCCTCACATGCTTATCACCTATAGCATTACCGGTTATAGTGACAAACTGACCCTTATCCCTTGCCGCATACACTTCAAGACCATACTTACGATTGTTGATGTAATACTTCTCTTTATCATAGTTAAATCCATGCGTCTTACCAATCAAACGTATGCCTGTACCTGATGGACTTATCTCTGTATAGGTATTGACCTTTGATACAATCTCCTCTGCCATATCAGAAAGCTTTCCATCCTCAATGCAATGGTCGATATCAATAGCAGCCATATCACCAGTAATAGCAATACCAATACCATCGTATTTACCTATATGTCCTATAATTTCAGAGAATCCACAGAAGTCATCAAGATTACTGTTATCAGCATTATGGCCTTTCACAGATTTTGGAACCTTTGTCCTGCTGCCATTTCTGGTCTCATACTTCCATCCACAGAAATACGTATAGTCCTTTAATTCCTGCAGTAGTTTCTCATACATCGGCTTATTCCTCCTTTCTTTTGTTCTCACTATACGGAGATTTGAAAGGGTATTTTGATAGGGTGTTTTCACAAATTTTCTTGAGTTTTTTCTGTGATGCCTTGATAGACTCATTTGCAGAACTGTAATCAATTCCCTCTGTCTTTGCTATCTCACGGATGGATAACCCTTCCATAAAAAGCTTGAACCTTTGATACTGCACCACAGTAAGATTTTCTTGCAACCAAGTATCAATCAGCTTCTCTGTCTCACTCATCTCCACATCTGCCTCCAAATCTTCTTGCGATGCATAATCAACTCCTTCATAGATAAGACCTTCCAAATGATACTTCATGTGGTATCTTTCTTTTCGTTCCATGTTCTGTGTCAGCCTTGCATCATCATTTAAAAATGCCAATATTTCCTCCAAGCCTTCCTCATCATCGTCATCAATCTGTATGACCACAGAAAGTGGTTCATACGGATCTTTGTAACTAACTGTCTTCATATACCGTCCTTCCCGTCTGTCACGAAAAGAGCTGGCATAACTAGACATAAAAATAGCCTGATTACAAAAAGGGCATAGTTATCCTAGTAACTCATATCCTTCACCTTGTGGTTACAGATATGAAATACCAGCCCTTATACGTAATCAGGCTTTATTTATTTTTAGGAGACGGTAAATCTGCGAGAGCAAAGAAACGGAGAAAACAGAAAAATCACCGCCTCCTAATATGTAGCTTTGGGAAGGGGTGAAATCCTACGGTTTTAGAAAAAATATTAAGATTGAATTTGGTGTCGCTATCATTTACCCTCTGTATTGACGGTTATAAGTCAAGAACAAGAGGGTATATTTGAATATAATAAATAATGTCAGGAGGTGATCAGTTTGAATTCAGAATTTAACCCAAAGGATATCTTATTAGTATTTGGTGCCAATATTAGAAAAACTCGCGAAGCACAAGGACTCGGTATTGCTGAATTAGCCTCTTCAATAAAATACGACCGTGGTTGCCTTTCATTATTAGAATACGGCGAACAAAATATCGAATACATAACAGCACTTAACCTTGCTCGTAAATTAAATGCACCATTTCCTGCTTTGTTTTCAAGAAATTATTTCAATGATTTATTAAGTGACAATTCATTCAACTCATTAACTTTTACTGAAGATGATTATCTTCTTGTTTTCATTGAAAACATTCAAAAAATTATGAGAAACAAACAGCTTAAACAGATTGAATTTTATGGAGCAACTGATATTCAAACCGCAATTGTAAGTAGAATTATGCATCGTAAAGCACAAAATCCAACAATTAGGACCTTATATGCAATGGCTTACACAGTTGATGCAGATATGTACAGTTTATTTTCAAGAACGGAGGAAAAAATATGATTTTTACACCTTATTCAGATGAAACAAATGTGATTAACATGATACGTAAATATCGCAATGAAGATTATGCTTTAATCCGTATGACTTATACAATGATTGACAAAAACAATTTAGATGCTAATGGTATTCTAAGAGATTTATTATTTGACAATGGACTTGTCGACTATGAGCAGTTAGAGCATGGTGGCAAATATGGTGTGACATATGATGCATTATTTGTTCAGCATGGTAAAACTGATGTTATCAAATTAAAGTTCTATCGTGTATCAAATAATCGTGGTGATAGACGTTTTTCCATTGAAACAATAAAACGCAAAATGGAATCTGGAGAAATAAATGAAGGCGATCTTCTCTATATTTCCATTTTCAAACAAACTGATGGCACTCCTGTAATATACATAATCAATCTTACTCACAATATTCCAACCGAAAATGATTTACTCAATGCCATTGGTATGGATGCCATTACCGATTTGTTCTATCGAATCAAACCTCGCTTATATGAAATTATTCATGGTGGTTTCTTTGATAATTCAAAAGGATACGGTCCAATAGCACCGAAGGATGTCGGAGACACTTTAGAAAGTCTTTTAGGAATAAATACAAATAACCGTGTTGACGCAGATTACAATGGACTAATTGAAGTAAAATCCAAAGGTGGTAGCAATACTCTAGATACTCTTTTCACTTTGCGTCCACAATTTGAAGGTACTAGAGTAGCAGAATATGAACCATCAGATAGAAATAGAGTATCCGCATTTGCTAGAATATATGGCTATGAATCAGATAAGCATCCTGGTGCCAATAGCCTTTACATTACCATCGGTTCAATGGACGCCCCACAAAACAATCAAGGCTTTTATCTTCATGTTAATGATGAAGAACGTACAGTAAATCTTGTTTGGCGTAATCCAAATACTGGAAAACCTGAAGTTGCTGCATATTGGCATTTTGATGACTTACGTCAACAATTATATGCAAAACATCCATCAACTCTATGGGTCAAAGCTGAAAGCAGAGAAATTGATGGGATGGTTCAGTTCAAATACAATGAAATTGAGTTTTCTAGAGCCCCACAGTTTACAACCTTTCTTTCATTAATCAAGTCTGGTATTATCACTTATGATTGGCGTGGCTACACAACAAAAGAAGGTCGTTACATAGGAAAAAATCACGGTAATGCATGGCGTATAAAACCGTATGCAAAATCAGATTTATTTGGTGAAATCGAAGTTGTTGAACTGTAATCATATTGATATATAATTCACATTCACTGAACAAACAAAGGGTAGTCCAATTAATGGGCTACCCTTTATCTTATAAAACTCTCATAATTTCGTCTGCAACTGCTTTCGCTAATAAAGGCGGAACTGCATTTCCAACCTGTGTGCACTGTGGCACCTCAACACGTCTTTTCAGCCCCCCAGTAGTTCTCTTCCCAAGAAATTCAAATGAATCATCAAATGATTGGCACCTAGCCATTTCTCTAACACTAATTGTTCTTGCCTCCCACGGATTTATATAGTCATCTGGAAGTGTAACTACGGTTGGTGATGGCTCTGTAGAATCTAATCTCTGTCGAATATTTTTCTTTGTTAGAAGTATATCGATAGCATCATTTGGAGCATTCACATTTCTAAACAAATTAACAACCTCATCCGCTTGCATATTTAGTTTTTCACAACAATGTTGAATCAGTGCATTTTTGCCTGTAATATCTATTCCCTGCTCTTTTATTCTTTTTCTCAACATAGAACCCGATTCACCTTGATTAAACAAGTCAAATCTTTCCAAAACAACATCTGTTGCATTAGGAAGTTCAAGATTTTGAAGATGCCTTCTATCACAAGGAATTGGCTGTCCTGTAACAAATGATGGTGTTCTACCTGCTCTACTATCTCTTTGATAATCAGATAGTCTCTGATTAACTCTATTTCTTATATTGGCATTATTTACTAAATCACCAATAGCATCTCTTAAGGATAGATGATGTCCGGCCTCAACTGTAGGCTCTGGATATGAAGGGGCAGGCAGATTATTTCGATATCCAATAAAAATAACTCTGTTTCTTCTCTGTGGAACACCATAATCTGCTGCATTCAAAATCCTTGGTTCCAAAGTGCTATAACCAATTCTATTTAACTCAGCTGTTAATATATTCGGTGTAACAGAACCATCTGGATACACTGGTCCTTCCTCAACAAGATTTCCCTCCTCATCATATAAGTTTAATCCTTTATAGCCCAAAAACTGCATATCCATAAAGCCCTCCACATTTTCAAGAACAATGTATTTAGGCTTTACTTCGCTTATTACTCTAACATATTCTCCAAATAATAAATTTCTCGGATCTTCTTTATCACGCCTTCCTGCGCGAGAGAAACCTTGACAACTAGGTCCTCCTATCATCAAGTCAATTTCTGGAACATCTTTATTACGAAAAATCTCTAATTCACTGATTTTTTGATTGATAAAATCTCCATGAAGATTTCTGATGTCCGCTCTTTCAAACCAAGTATTTTGACCTTGTATAAGTCCTAACTGTGCATGACGATATTTATACGTCACCTCTACCATATCACTTATATCCGAACTGAAAAGGATATGAAATCCTGATTGTATCAGTCCTTCAGAGCATCCTCCTGCTCCACAAAATAAATCTATAGCATATGGCATATAGCCACCTCCTTGTTATTTCATTTTAATCGTACCATAGCCAACAATAAAAGTCCAGGAATATTTATACTTTTCCCAAAACTCATTATGTCGTAGACAAAAGTATTTGTAAGCATACTTTATTTGTTTTTCTCATTCTTTTCGTCTTCCAAAGACCGATCTAACCATGCTTTTTCAACATTTCCAAATTCTATATTTAAGGCATCACAATATGCTTTTAATCGCTTCATTGCAGAAACATTAGGATTCATCTTTCCATTTTCCCATCGGTTAACAGTTGAATAAGATACCCCTATGCGTTCAGCGAACTCAACCTGCGTGTAAAACCCTTTTTTTCTTATGTATATTATCGCATCCGACAATGCCATTTTTCTCACCTTCCTTTAGTAGCATTAGTATAGCGTTTTTATAGCGTTTTAGCAAGAGATATTTTCAATATTTGTAAATAAAAACAACCCTCCGAAGAGGGCTGCTCAAATAATACTACTTTTTCTTATATTGCTGCTTAAATCTAACCTCTGCTTGGTGATAAATTACATTAAGTTTATCCTTATCACCAACAATTTCTGCCATTATAATATTGTTATTTATGCCTTCATCCTTCTTGACCAGCTCTTTATAGCGAATGGCATACATAGAATACCAATCAAGACAGGAATTGTAATAAGTAGATATGGTGACCAGATAAGCTTCCCAAAAATACGAAAAGTATTAGTTCTGAAAATATCTGTTGAACTTCCTACCAATGGTATTAAATCCAATGCTTTTTGCATTCCATAAGGAAGATATTCTGCAATCATCATTGGTCCATATACAACAGCCAGACTAAGCAGTAAGGTAAGTACATTATTTTTTACAGCCGCTGATATAAACATAACAATTCCGGCAAAACCTATTGCTCCAAGCAGTACAAAAGCATATTCATAAATTTCTGCCTGCAGCATATTCATAGGTGCAACAGCAATCAGCTTGATATTCTGAATCGGCATATCCCATCCAGCAGTTCCCATAAAAAACAACTGTGATATAACACTTGAAACAGCAAGTAATGCAAATAACTCCACTGTAAACGATAAACCAGTAAGAATTTTGGCAAGAGCGATTTTCCCCCAACCATTTCGAGTCGTCAATACTAATGCGCTTGTATTATCATGCCATTCGCCAGCAAATAAAGAGGATAAAACAATACCGAGAAACAAAGCCATCACAACTCCCAGATCCGCAACCGTACTACCAAGAAGCGTTGACCATCCTTCTACCCACTCATAATGAAATGGTTTTTCTACCTTTCTCTCTATCTGATGTAAAAACTCTTTTTCAGCTCCTACCTGACCACTGACCTCAAAAAACTCATCAAGCACCTGCTGTCTTCTTTCATAGAAACCTGTTAACTTATCCGGATCAACATAGCTTATCATCGTTTTATAATTACTGGTATCTCGAAGCTCCGGATACAATGTTCCGAGCCAACTATTAACTATCTGCCAGTCTGTCTTTTCCAGTTCTTCCTCCATACCGTCAACTTCCATTTGCTGATAATCACTTACTATTTGCTGCAAGGTTTCATCCGTCAATTCTCCACCAAATGAAAGTGCATATCCCTGACTATCCTTTATTACTGTATATCCATCAAAATTATTGCCAAAAGCACTTGTATAGTCATCTGAACTGCCAAAACCGAACCATTGAAACAAAAGTATGCTTCCAAAAATTACATAATAAACAAAACACAACAACACACATATTTTAACAATTTTCTTTCGCCATAACTTTTTATGCTCTAACCAAAATAGTTCCATTCTATTTCACTCCTTCCTCTGTGGGAAAATAAAATAAATAAAGATCTTCCAATGTAGCTTCACAAGGAACCGCTCGCTCACTGGGCATATTGTCTGAAATAATACGCAATATAATTTCTTTTCCTTCGTGCCGTAAATTAGCAACCGTTGTTTTTGTCTGCCATTGTCTAGCTTCTTGTGGAGAAACAGAAAGCTCCCAAACCTTACCATTTGCCTTATGAATCAACTCAGGAACCGTACCCTGCAATATAAATTTTCCTTTTTTCATCAATAGCACTTCATCTGCTATTGCTTCTATATCCGATACAATATGTGTGGAAAGAATTACAATTTTATCGCCTGCATACTCTGAGAGCAGATTACGAAAACGGACACGCTCTTTCGGATCAAGTCCTGCAGTCGGCTCATCCAAAATCAAAATTTTCGGATTATTAAGTAACGCCTGTGCAATTCCTACTCTTTGTTTCATACCACCGGAAAAAGTTTTTACTTTTTTGTTTGCCACATGGCTTAAATCAACCACTTCCAACAATTCAGTCACACGTTTTTTTGCAACATTCTTCGGTATTCCTTTCAGTGCTGCAATATACATTAAGAACTCCACCGCAGTATAATTTGGATAATATCCAAAATTCTGTGGTAAATAACCCAACACATTCCGGTAATCTGCCCCCATCGAAGTTACTTCTTTTCCATCCAGCAATACCTCCCCTGAGGTTGACTCCAAAACAGCACATAGCATACGCATCAATGTTGTTTTACCTGCACCGTTAGCCCCCAAAAGACCATATACTCCCGGCTTTAAGGTTGCACTAATACAATCTACCGCTATTTTCCTGCCATACTGTTTTGTTAAACGATCAAGCGACAATTCCATACATTTTTCCTTCCTTTCTCATCTCTGCAATATAATGAATTTCATTTATAAAGAACATAGCAAAAATCAAAAATGTAACAATCCACACCCCCACTGCTGATGTTTCATATAACCATGGCAATATTCTTGCTGACATCCCCCAACAAATGCAGGAACCCAGCATTACAATCGCACATATCTGTAAACTCTGTTTCTTTTGCAAACGGATCAAACGTAGCAACGCAACCATACACACTAAGTACGGAACCAGGCAGTATAGAACCATCTGTCCAATCTCTTTATAAGAATTTTGCAAATAAACTTCCATACACAAAAGAATTGTTATACACACCAAATTAGCAGCCCCAGCCAAAACCAGCTTTGCTAACGTTATTTGGGCACCAGAAGCTCTTGTTACCGCTTCAATCTCGCTCATTCCATAATACTGGCTTTTAAAAATTGCTGGCATGATAGCCAATACAAACAGCGGCATAAAAATTGGTATATTCTTTGGCACGTCTGCAATGCTGGCAATTGTTAAACAAACTATAAATAACGTTACTGCCTGCAAACCAAATATTGGAATACCTTCAAAACGAAATACATCTGAAAGATAGTGAAAGAAACCTGTCCTCGGTTCTGCCCTAGTCACTTCCTGTTCTCGTACAATTTCAGTGCAAAGCTTAATCGTTTCCTCTAATCTTTTAGGTTGTACTTCCTCTCCTAAAGATTGCTGTAAATAGCCCTTCAAATTTTTATCTTTCATTTTCCTGCTCCTTTCTCATAATTTTTAAAGCATTACGAACCCTGCTTTGTGCTGTTCGCATATTGCATCCCATCACTTTTGCAATCTCTCCAAAACTAAGTTGTTCTCCAAAGCGTAGAATGACTGCTTCCCTTTGTTCTGATGATAAAAAATTCAAAAAATAGCTTATCTCTGCCCTATCCTCTAGCCGAACTATGTCGTTATACTCATGCGCTATATTTTCTTCATCTTCTAATGGATAAAACTCAACCTTCCTACTTTCATCAATACATAAATGATTTGCAATCGTGTATAGATAAGCCTTAAATTTCTTTTTCCCTTTATATCCGGATAAATTCTTAAACAACTGCAAAAATGTTTCCTGAGTCAGGTCTTCTGCTTTTTCCAGATTGGAGCAATGCCACCTACAGTAACGTAAAATAGATGTATAATAGCGTTTTATCAATTCTTCTGCTGCATTTTCATTTCCAAGTAGAATCTGTTCCACTAATTCGTCATCACTCAACACGCATCAGACTCCTTTCCATTGAATATCTGTATATATATAATAACGAGTTATGCACTTAAAATGATTAAAAGATTCCTCATTTTTTCTTTTTTGCCCATCCTAGCCACTGCGATACCCTCCTTCAAAATGTGCTAAAGCCTTATCCCTTTTGCATAGATTTAGCCACTATGTCAAGGTGGGTATGTAAACAGTACCAGAGAACGCAAAAAAGCCGCCTACTCTTAAAATCAATAAGAATAAGCGGCTTTGTAATCTGCCTTGTCACCCCACGATTTCCTTCTTTTCGAACCTGTCGGAAATTCCGACAGGTTGAAATTCCGTCTAATTCACCCTCCTCATAAATATGCTTAATATGTTCTACTACATTTGTTCGAGAAGTTTGGAATAACTCTGACATCTGCTGTTGTGTCAGCCATACTGTATCATCTTCTATTTTAACTTCTATGATTGCTCAATTGAACAGTGTTTAAGTTCATTACATATTACTTGCTATCCCTGATACCTTATTCTTTCTACCAGCGTTTCCTTTTTCAGATTACTGCTTAAAACACAGGAAAGCACAATTTGTAGAATACCAACCAGAAGAATCATAACAAGAATCGGGATAAGAGGAACGTGATAAACGTTCATTCCAAAAATCCCATTATGCTTCGCATAGGAAAACAGTGCATAGCCAAGGGGCAGACCGGCAGCAAGTGCGACGCAGATGGTGCCAACCGTAAAAATCAAGCCCTGTATTTGTAAGCTCAGATTCAACTGCTTATTGGTCATGCCTACCGCTTGCAGCACACCGTATTCCTGCTTCTTCGTGGTGATATTGATGATCATGGTGTTTGCCAGATTCATAAACCCAATGAGACCGACAATTGCCATGAACAGATAGCAGCCAAGCTTCATCATACGGCTTGCGTATTCTGCGGTTTGCAATTCTGCGTGATAGGTGTTCAGCTTGATATGAGAAGTATCGGAGAGCAGGTCATTCAGGCTTTGCTCTACAGATGCCACATCTTTTTTAGCACAATCCACCCACAGGTATCCATAAGATGTCCCTTTCGGATTTACAGAGCGGTATACTTCTTCCGGAATGACCAGATAAGTGTCCGCGCTTACAAAGGAGCCTGCGATTTTTCCATGATAGGTATAGGTTCCGCTTCCGTTATCAAAGTTGAATGTAATCGGTGCACCCGCAGAATACCCGTCAGCTTCCATCCACATGGACCAGCCAAAGAAAACATCCCCGTTTTTGACAGCCTGTGCATAGTCCATGGAACCGATATCGCCATCCCCGCGCATCATTTCAAAATCCTCTTGATTTACGATTGCAACCGGAAATTTTGTTCCGTTCAGATCTGCAGAGACGATTTCTCTCGTCAGTACATCCGTTACACCGGGGATGGATTTGATTTCTTTAATCAAAGAATCATTCAGTGGGTTGTTCTGTAGGATTGTGTCCAGATTATTCTCCGAATAGGCTTCATCATAATTCTGGGAATAATCCAGCTGCAACTCAAATTGTCCATGGTTGATTGCAATCCGCGCCTCGTGCTCCGTGTCAATATTCCCAACATAATTAGAGATAATTACAAACAATACACAGGAAAGCCCCATGGTAAGAATCGTAGCAATGGTTCTTTTCGGATTGCCTGTCACATTTGCCATTGCCATGGAGAAAACGGTGACATCTTTTCTGCCTTTTCGTCTGCCCTGTTTTTGCGTTTTGGAGCCGTCAAGATACCGTGTCGCTTCGATGGGTGAAATCCGGGAAACAATTTTCATGGGTTTGCGCAGAGCCAAAACGACCGTAAGAAACGATACAAAAATGCAGATGAGCATAATTGTCAGTGAAAACAGAGGCACCTGATGGTTCTTGATTCCGGACGATACCAGATTTCCCTGCTCCACCAGCCAGTTGAAGCTGACTTTTGCAATCAGGAAACCAAACAGCAGCCCCAGCGGTATCGAAGGAACCGCCAGAAGAATGCCCTCACGAAAGATCAACTGCTTCATCTGCTTTCTGGTTGCACCCAGCGCCTTGATTTTTCCGTACTCCTGAACCTTCTGGGCGATCCCGACCTGGAAGATATTATAAATGACCACAACGGAAAACAGCACGATTCCGAGGATCAGGGTTCCACAAACCACAATCATTTCATAGCTCGGCTGCAATACCCACTGCAGGTAGAGGTCATTGATGATCACGTTTTTCTGGTCAATGCCGCAGGAATCCGCGATTTCTTTTATAACAGGCGCAACATTATTCATAGATACATTTGCAGAATCGCTCAAGGTAAAATAGATATTATATTGCCTGTCACCCTCCGCAACACGCTCATTATAAAAATCCTGCGAACCGAATACAACATAGGAAGCCTCGATGGTATATTCATCCCGGTCATATAAAATCCCGCTGACAGTAAATTCCACCGGTGCGTATTCCGACTGCATGCCGGAACGGTACTCCAATGTTACGGTGTCTCCGACCTTTACATCATGGTATCCCACTGCATCAAAGAAAGCGCGTCCTGCGGCAATTTCCTGCGCCTTTTCCGGATAGGTACCTTCCTTCAACACATATTCCTGATTATAGGGAAGCATTTTCCTGACCGTTTCATCCGCACTGACAAAGCCGCCATTTTCATTTCCTTTCAGGATGCCCTCCGTACACATGATGCCGATATCAGATATCTCAGCTCTGCGTTCCACTTCTTTTAATTGCGTACCATCTGCGGCGATAAACAGGCCGTAGTTGCTTCCGTATGAGCTTGCCGCCTGACTTTTCTGTAAATGAATTACCCCATTTCCCACAGTACTGATGATAACAAGCAGCATCGTGGTCAGACAGATTGCCGTCATAATGAGGACACTTCTTGTCCGATTTCTTTTGTCGTTGCTGAATGCAATTTTGCTGATCGTCCTCAATTGAAATCCACCACCTGTCCATCCTCGATGACTAAAATACGGTCAGCAACCTGCGCGATCTCATCATCATGGGTAATCATTACAATCGTCTGTCCATATTTTTTTGCGCTCATTTTCAGCAGCGCGATCACCTCGTCACTTGTCTTGGAATCAAGATTTCCGGTTGGCTCATCTGCAAATATAATCACCGGTCTG
>ERZ780030.424-NODE-424-length-18963-cov-4.257087_pt1 | contig 18963 bp, 10 predicted proteins | sample MGYA00511857_ERZ780030 | MGnify/ENA primary metagenome ERZ780030 (study PRJEB29588, sample SAMEA2162530) | human gut metagenome | biome: human gut; feature: human-associated habitat; material: faeces | place: Denmark | collected 2008/2010 ... | reverse complement strand
ACTTGAACCAAGGACCCTCTGATTAACAGTCAGATGCTCTAACCGACTGAGCTAAGGAAGAATGTTGTTTTTTCTCAAATGCGCTGCAAAAGTAATAGGATATTTTGAAATATGCAATATCTTTGCAAAAAAAATATCGAAATGGACAAAATAATTGGAATGGGCAATGCCCTTGTTGACGTTCTTGCTACTCTCAACGACGACCATATTCTTACTGAAATGGAATTGCCCAAGGGAAGCATGACCCTGATTGATGAAACGAAACTGCTGATAATCAATGAATGTTTCAGTGAAATGGAAACCGAATTGGCTACTGGAGGCTCTGCCGGAAATGCAATTCGTGGTATGGCATGCCTTGGTGCGGGAACAGGATTCATTGGTAAGGTTGGTAATGATGCTTATGGAAAATTTTATCGGCAAAGTTTGTTGGAACGGGGAACGGAAGCAAATTTATTAGTTTCTTCTGAGTTACCTTCGGGGGTAGCTTCTACTTTTATATCACCTGACGGGGAACGTACTTTTGGTACTTATTTGGGTGCCGCCGCTACATTAAAGGCTGAAGATCTTTCGCGGGAGATGTTTAAGGGGTATACTTATTTGTTCATAGAAGGTTATCTGGTGCAGGATCATGATATGATACTTCGTGCCATTGAACTGGCAAAAGAAGCCGGATTACAAATCTGCCTGGATATGGCAAGTTATAATATTGTGGAGCAAGATCACGATTTCTTCTCTTTATTGATAAACAAGTATGTGGATATTGTGTTTGCCAATGAGGAGGAAGCAAAGGCATTTACGGGTAAAGGACCGGAAGAAGCATTGGATGTGATTGCTAAGATGTGCAGCATCGCCATTGTGAAGTTGGGTGTGCCTTGTTTGTTTTATGTGTTTTCTTGTGGTCGCTCATTCGTAAAGGGACAGAGGAAGTGCATGTGCATGCTGTCACTGTGGATAGAGTGATAGATACGACCGGTGCGGGTGATTATTTTGCAGCCGGTTTTTTGTATGGACTGACTTGTGGATATTCATTGGAGAAATGTGGCAAGATAGGTTCTATCCTTTCAGGAAGCATCATCCGGGTGATTGGTGCAGAAATGCCTGCCGAGTGGTGGGAAGATATTAAAACGAGAATCAGTGAACTATAATAAATAGGATATGAAGAAAATACTGAAAGTACGCTGGATAACTACCTTACTGTTAGTAGTAGGTGTAGTTGTCTTTTTTAGTTTCAAGAGTGGTGATAGCCGCAGTTTCCAGATTGCAAAGAACCTGGATATATTCAATTCCATCGTGAAGGAACTGGATATGTTCTATGTAGATACATTGGACCCGAATAAGACAATACGAGAGGGTATCGATGCGATGTTGTATTCTCTGGACCCATATACGGAATTTTATCCGGAAGAGGATCGGAGTGAGTTGGAACAAATGCTTAAGGCTTCTTATGGAGGTATAGGTTCCATCATCCGATATGAGCCTAAATTGAAGCGTACAGTAATTGTGGAGCCTTACGAAAATATGCCTGCTGCCGAAGTGGGATTGAAAGCAGGTGATATCTTGCTTGAAATAGATGGAAAAGATTTGACCGGAAATACGGATGTGAGCAAAATACTTCGTGGACAGGTAGGGACAAGTTTCCAACTGAAGGTTGAGCGTCCCGGTGAGGCAAAGCCATTGGATTTTACAATTGTCCGTAAAAACATCCAGTTGCCGTTTATTCCTTATTATAGTAAGTTGGATAACAATATCGGTTACATCAACCTGAGTACTTTCTCAGGAAATCCTTCTAAAGAGTTTAAGAAGGCTTTTCTTGATTTGAAGAAGCAGGGTATCACTTCATTGGTAATTGATTTGCGCAACAATGGCGGTGGGTTGCTGGAAGAGGCTGTAGAGATAGCCAACTACTTTCTGCCCCGTGGTAAGACGATTGTAACAACGAAAGGCAAGATAAAACAAGCAAGTAATACGTATAAGACCTTGCGCGAACCATTGGATACGGATATTCCTATTGCTGTATTGGTAAATAGCGGTACTGCTTCTGCTTCGGAAATCCTGGCGGGTGCATTGCAGGATTATGACCGTGCAGTGATTGTAGGTAACCGCACGTTTGGGAAAGGTTTGGTGCAGGTGCCGCGTACATTGCCTTATGGCGGTACGATGAAGGTGACTACTTCCAAATATTATATTCCCAGTGGTCGTTGCGTACAGGCAATAGATTACAAACATCGTAACCCGGATGGTAGTGTAGGGCGTATTCCTGATAGTTTGACTACAGTATTCCATACGGCTGTCGGACGTGAAGTGCGTGATGGCGGTGGTGTGACGCCGGACGTTGCAGTGGAACAAGAAAAGTTACCTAATATTTTGTTTTATCTGGTAAATGATAATCTGATCTTTAATTATGCTACTCAATATTGCCTGAAGCACCCGACAATTGCTTCTCCCGAGAATTTCGAAGTAACGGATGCTGATTATGCAGAGTTTAAGGAAATGGTGAAGAAGGCAGATTTTAAATATGACCAGCAGAGCGAGAAGATTCTGAAGAATTTGAAAGAAATGGCAGAATTTGAAGGTTATATGAAAGATGCTTCCGAAGAATTCAAGGCTCTTGAGCAGAAACTTAGTCATAATCTGGACCGTGACTTGGATTACTTTGCAAAAGATATCAAGAATATGATTGCTCAGGATATCATTAAGCGTTATTATTTCCAACGTGGTGGTATCATACAGCAGTTGAAAGATGATGATGATTTAAATGAAGCCGTGAAAGTGCTGGGTAACTCGGAGGAGTATAAGAAAATGCTGAGCGTACCGGAAACTACGGTCATAAAAGAGAAGGGGAAAGAAACAAGCTTGGTGAATTTTAATTCATACCGAAAAAGCAGTCTGATGATTTTTGACTATGTAGTGTAGGTTATAGTTTGTAGCTTCTTAAAATAAGTAACCGGATAATTTTACGGTCTATCTTTACCTTTCCGGAAAAGATAATCCATAAAGTTATCCGGTTTTTTGGTGGAAAACAATTACCTTTGCTGGCAGGTTACTTGTAAATCAATATATATGAGAGTATCTCTGTTGCTATTTTGTATATTTTCTCTTTTTAGTAGCTTATCACGTGGTTCCTCTATTCCTTTTTCTCCCATCGTGAGGAGCTATTCCGTATCAGATTATAATGCAGGTATTCAGAATTGGTCTATCGCTCAAGATGATAGGGGAGTTATGTATATTGGCAATAACAAAGGTCTGCTGGAGTTTGATGGAAATAGCTGGGAGCTTCATGAATTGCCTTCCAGGAATATCGTACGTTCTGTATATATCGGTAAAGACGGCAAGATATTTGTGGGCTCTTTCGAAGAGTTCGGATATTTCGAACGTAATTCATTGGATAGCCTTGTGTACCACTCTTTAAAAGATGAAGCGAAAGATTTCCGGTTCCATAATGATGAAATCTGGACGATTACGTCGGCACATGGGGAGATTGTATTTCAATCTTTCGGTTCTCTGTTCTTTTATGACGGGCATACTGTGAAGGGGATTCGTACAAAAACTCTTCCTTTGAATTTATTTCAGGTAGGTGATACGGTTTATTCTCAACAGATAAACGGAGGGCTTTTTGTTCTTGCAAAGAATGGGCTGGAAAATCTGATTGAACGAAAATCATTGGGCAACAGTGATGTGGTGGCAGGACTTCCGTATAATGATGGCGTTTTATTCCTGACACAAAAGAGTGGCGGTTTTGTTTATCAAAGCGGAAAGATACTGAAGTGGCATACAGAATGTGATGCCGAGCTTGAAAAATACTCTGTGAACCGGGCTGTAATGACCAAAGACAGTTGCTATATTATCGGTACGCTTTCTAATGGGATTTATGCAATAGATAAAGAAGGACGTTTACTTTGGAAGGAGAATACGGACAGTCGCTTACAGAATAATACCGTATTAGGACTGTATTGTGATGCCGATAACAATGTTTGGGCAGCTTTGGATGAAGGTATAGCCTATATACAAAATAACTCTCTGGTATATTACTATGAGCCTCCTTACCGGAAAATAGGAATGGTCTATGATGTGCTGGTGAAAGAGGATGAGGCTTATATCGCTTCCAATCAAGGACTTTACAGGATTAGGAACAGAGTCCCCGAACTTGTGCCGGGACTGGAAGAGCAGGCATGGTTTGTTGGTGAATGGGGAAAACAGATTTTATGTGGACATAATAAAGGAACTTTTCAGATATCGGGTTCGCAGGCATCGCTGATTTCGGATGTGAGAGGAGCGATGTGCATGAAAGAAGTCAATCTGGAAGGACGTTCGTTCTTATTGCAAGGTACCTATACGTTTCTGAATTTATACAATGAGGAGTCTTCGGGCATCTGGAGGTTTCTGCGGTCGTTAGGCGGGTTTACCCACATGGTGCGGGAGATCGAGATGGATCCCCAGGGGAATATCTGGGTGAAGCATTTACGGAAAGGATTATTCCGTTTTCGGATTAATCCGGATCTGAAACGGGTAGAAGATGTCAGAACCTATATGGAACTGGGTGATGTGAAAGATGGGGACTTCTCTTTGTTTAAGATCAACGGACGGGTTGTTTTTTCAAATGGGGAAATGTTTTACACTTACGAAGATATGAATGATTCTATTATTCCTTATGAATCGATGAATGAGCAATTGGCGGATTTGAAAGGAATACATAGTGTGAGTCATGCAAAAGGCAATCTGTACTGGTTTGTAAACAGCAAGATGGCATATTTGGTGAAATGTGAAATGAATGTTTTCCGGATTGAACATAGAATTCCGTTTTCTTTGTTTGATGGTTTGTCTATAGAGGAGAGAGCAGCGATGGTTTATGACAAGGCGAGTGGCAGTTCTTATCTCTGTTTGAATAATGCTGTTGCCCGGATTGATTCAGATAGTTCTCTTTTGTACAAGTCCTCTATTAGGCGCTCTTTGTGGATATCGGCTATAACGACTGAGTCGGAGTGGACGGGAAAAATAAAAAGATTGTCGGTGCAAAAAGAGAATAAGATTGATGCAGATTTGAATACCGTATGCTTCTCTTTATGCTATCCGGTTTATAATGACTATACTTACAAGGTAAGGTATAAATTGGAAGGACTGTCCGATCAGTGGGTGGAAGGTGATCGCAGTCTGCAGAAGAAATATACCCGTTTGCCATTTGGGTCGTATGTTTTTAAAGCTGAGATTTATAATGAGAATGAAGTATTGGCATTGGTAACGCTACCTTTTGAAGTCTTGAGACCTTGGTTTCTATCATATTGGGCTATCACCGGTTATGTTCTGATTGGGCTGTTGTTGTTATTGTTGTTGCAATACATCGTTTATCAGTCTGTGAAGAAGAAGAAAGACAGGGTGATTGAACAGCAACGCATTACCCATCAAGCTGAGATAGAAATACAGGAAAAGAAGATTATCGAATTGGAGAAAGAGCAACTGGAAGCTGATTTACGTTTTAAGAGTAAAGAACTGTCCGGAGTTGTGATGACCAATATTGCCCATCAGGAGTTTTTGAATTCGTTGAAAGAAGAAATACAACAACAGAAGTTATCAGGGCAGTATACGCGGAAGAATCTGGATAAGCTCTTAGTATTGATTAATCAAAGTATCGTTTCGGATGAGGAAAACTGGAATATGTTCCAGGCGAATTTTGACCGGATACATGAGAACTTCTTCCGAAACCTGAAACAACAGTACCCGGATCTGACGGCGGGTGATTTACGTTTCTGTGCTTTACTCCGCTTGAATATGCCGACAAAAGAAATTGCCAAGTTGCTGAATATATCGGTGAGGGGCGTAGATGCGGCAAGGTATCGCTTGCGTAAGAAATTTAATCTATCTCAGGAAGATAGTCTGACGGATTTTATGATTAATTTTAAATAGTTGATTATTAACGTTATAATGTGAAAGGAAGTACTAAAATAGTACCTCCTTTTTTTGTGTTTTGCACTAAAGGTACTTTTGTTGTAGCTCTGTATTGTGGCAGTTTAAGGTGCTTTCTCTTTATTTGCAGCGAAATCATTTTTCTCCAAAAATAATAAAGAATGAAAAGCATGAGACAATTAATCCTTAAGGTACAATCGTTTTTAATTTTATTGGTGCTGGTATCTGCCAATGTGCAAGCACAAAAATCTCCTGTCGATATGGATCGCTTTATTGATGATCTGATGAAGAGAATGACGCTGGAAGAGAAAATCGGCCAGTTGAACTTACCTGTTACGGGTGAAATAACCACCGGACAAGCCAAGAGTAGTAATGTGGCTAAGCGTATTCGTGCCGGTGAAGTGGGCGGACTCTTTAACTTGAAAGGCGTGGAGCGTATTCGTGACGTTCAGAAACAGGCAGTAGAAGAAAGTCGTCTGGGTATTCCTCTTTTATTTGGTATGGATGTAATTCATGGATACGAAACTGTATTCCCTATTCCTCTGGGATTATCCTGTACCTGGAACATGAAAGCTATTGAAGAATCTGCACGTATTGCTGCTATCGAAGCCAGTGCTGATGGTATTTGCTGGACATTCAGTCCGATGGTGGATGTTTCCCGTGATCCCCGTTGGGGACGAGTTTCCGAAGGGAATGGTGAAGATCCTTTCTTGGGAGCGGAGATTGCGCGTGCTATGGTACGTGGTTATCAAGGGAAGGATATGAGTAGTAATGATGAGATTATGGCTTGCGTAAAGCACTTTGCTTTATATGGGGCATCAGAAGCAGGACGCGACTATAATACAGTGGATATGAGTCATCAACGTATGTTCAACGAATATATGTTACCTTATCAAGCAGCCGTGGAAGAAGGTGTGGGTAGTGTGATGGCTTCATTCAATGAAGTGGATGGTGTACCGGCCACCGGGAATAAGTGGCTGATGACCGATGTGCTTCGTAAGCAGTGGAACTTTGATGGGTTTGTTGTGACAGACTATACCGGTATCACTGAAATGACCGATCATGGTATGGGGGATACACAAACAGTTGCAGCCTTGGCTCTGAATGCAGGTGTTGATATGGATATGGTGAGCGATGCTTTTACAAGCACACTTAAGAAATCTTTGGAAGAAGGAAAAGTTTCAGTAAAGGCTGTTGATGCTGCTTGTCGCCGTATTCTGGAAGCTAAGTATAAGCTGGGTCTTTTTGATAACCCCTATAAATATTGTGATATAACCCGTCCTAAAAAACAAATCTTTACGAAAGAACACCGTGCTATAGCCCGTAAGACAGCTTCGGAAAGCTTTGTTCTCTTGAAGAATGAGAATAGTGTACTCCCTCTGGCAAAGAAAGGTACCATTGCTGTAGTAGGTCCTTTGGCTGATAGCCGTAGCAATATGCCGGGCACGTGGAGTGTGGCTGCTGTGATGAACAAATATCCTTCTTTGATTGAAGGTCTGAAAGAAGTAGTGGGAGGCAAGGCTAAAATTCTTATGGCTAAAGGAAGTAATCTGATGAGTGATGCCGAATACGAAGAACGTGCTACTATGTTTGGCCGTACCCTGCATCGTGACAATCGTACAGATAAGGAACTGCTGGATGAGGCACTTGCTGTAGCTGCCAAGTCTGACGTGATTGTTGCTGCTTTGGGTGAGTCTTCCGAGATGAGCGGTGAAAGTAGTTGTCGTACAGACCTCGAAATGCCGGATACGCAACGTGCACTTTTGCAGGAATTGTTGAAAACCGGCAAACCGGTGGTATTGGTGTTGTTTACCGGTCGTCCGTTAGTATTGAATTGGGAGCAGGAAAATGTACCTGCTATTCTGAATGTGTGGTTTGGTGGTAGTGAAGCTGCTCTTGCCATTGGTGATGTACTGTTTGGAAATGTAAATCCGAGTGGCAAACTTACTGCTACTTTCCCGAAGAGTGTAGGACAGATTCCTTTGTTCTATAACCATAAGAATACCGGTCGTCCTTTGCCTCAAGGGGCTTGGTTCCAGAAGTTCCGTAGCAATTATCTGGATGTAGATAACGAACCGCTTTATCCGTTTGGATATGGCTTGAGCTATACTACTTTCTCTTATAGCGATATTACATTGGATAAATCGTCCATGAATATCAATGGAGAGATTACGGCAACTGTAACGGTAACCAATACAGGTAAGTATGACGGTTCGGAAGTAGTGCAGCTATATATCCGCGATCTTATAGGCAGTGTAACACGTCCGGTGAAAGAACTGAAAGGCTTTGAAAAAATCTTCCTGAAAGCCGGTGAATCCAAACAAGTGTCTTTCAAGTTAACAGCTGATATGTTGAAGTTCTACAATTACAATCTGGATTTTGTGTGCGAACCGGGCGACTTTGAAGTAATGATAGGTGGTGATAGCCGTGATGTGAATAAGGCCCTATTTTCGCTTCAATAAGTATCTGCTTGGTAGTAGATAGATAAAGAACGAATACAGAAACTTTATTAAAAATAAATGTCTGATAACTAATTAGTTCTGCGAGTATGTAGTAGTTATAAAGTAGTACCATGTTTAGGCGTGGTACTCTTGTGGTAGCCTGTTTTTTGACTTAAATCAATTATTGCTATACGTTTGCAGAGTAATTTTAAATCAATACAAAATGAAAAGAAATCTATTAATTACATGTGTGATGTTACTGTTTGCTGTCGTTTCGATGGCGCAGAACAAGATTACAGTTTCGGGTGTCGTTACAGATAAGACAGGCGAAACTGTTATAGGTGCTTCTGTTCGGGTAAAAGGACAGGAGAATATGGGAACTATTACGGATATCGACGGAAAATACCAGATTCCTGGCGTACCGGCGAATGCCACTTTAATATTCAGCTATATTGGTATGAAGGAACAGGAAGTGGCGCTTAATGGGCGTTCTACAGTGAATCTTATGATGGAAGAGGATAGTCAGCTCATTGAAGAAGTTGTAGTAGTAGGTTATGGTAGCGCCAAGAAGCGTGATTTGACCGGTTCTATTGTAACGGTGAAAGCTGCCGAGATTGCTTCAAAACCATCTACCAATCCTTTGGCTTCTATTCAAGGTAAGGTCGCTGGTGTGCAGGTTATCAATACAGGACGTGCCGGGCAGGATCCGGAAATTCGTGTTCGTGGTACAAACTCTATCAATGGTTATACTCCTTTATATGTAGTGGACGGACTGTTTACGGATAACATCAACTATCTGAATACAGCGGATATTGAATCTATGGAAATCCTGAAAGACCCTTCTTCCTTGGCTATTTTTGGTGTTCGTGGTGCTAATGGTGTTATTATCATTACTACTAAGAAGGCGAAAGAAGGTAAGACTCAGGTCAGTATTAATGGTTCGGTGGGTTGGAAAAAGGTTACAGACCGCGTTAGCCTGACTAATGCAGAGCAGTTCAAAATGCTTTATAATGAACAACGCATGAATCAGGGTGGCGATCCGTACGATTATACCGTATGGAATGCAGATACTGACTGGCAGGATGAGATGTTCCAAACAGGTTTCCTTACTAACAATACGGTTAGCATTACAGCTTCGGGAGATAGAAGTAAGTTTTATCTGGGCTTGGGATATGTAATGGAAGAAGGTTCCATCAAGAGTGAAAAGCTGAATAAGTTTACTGTGAATTTGCATAGTGAACATAAAGTGACCGACTTCTTACGTTTTGGTTTCCAGGTGAACGGTGTACGTGCATTATATCCTGATGCAAAAGGTGTAGGCTCTGCTTTGAAAGCAGCTCCGATTGCTCCTGTTTATGATACGGAAAGCGGTCTTCTACATACTCTTCCTGATTTTCAGCGTGCTCAGGTTTGGAATCCTATGATTGAACCCGTGTTGAGAGGTGCTCATAATAAATCTGCAAATTATCGTATGGCAGGAAATATCTACGGAGAACTTGATTTAATGAAGAATCTAACCTTTAAGGCTACTTTCTCCCTGGATTATGCTTCCAGCCAGTCACGTTCTTATTCTCCGCTTATTTATGTGTATAACCCGGATGTAGAAGGTGGTAAAGAAAGATTGACGGATAAAGAAAGTATCAGTCAGTCGAAGTCTACATCAATGGCAGCACAGTCCGATTATGTATTGACTTATATTAATCAGTTTGGTGATCATGGTTTAACTCTGACTGCCGGTCTTACTACGAATTATAATGAATATTCTGATTTATCGGGTGGCCGCAGTCAATTGCCGGGTTATGGTGTTTCCATTGGCGAAGATATAGATAAGTGGTGGATTACTATGATTGATGATGCTACATCAGCTACTAATGGTGGATCCCAATACAAACGTTTTACAATGTCCTATCTGTTCCGTGCATTGTATAACTATAAAAATCGTTATTTGCTGAATGCTTCTTATCGCCGTGACGGTTCTTCCGTATTTAAGAGAACAGGAAATACATGGGATAATTTTTATTCATTCGGTGCCGGTTGGGTTATGAGTGAAGAAGCATTCATGAAGAAACAGAATGTAATCGATTATCTGAAGCTGAAAGGTTCATGGGGTGTTTTGGGAAGCCAGAATACAGGAGGTTCCCGCTATCCGGCCTACCCTAATATTACAAGTTCGGGTTCTGCTGTCTTTGGTGATAATGTTATTGCAGGTAAGGGACCGGATAAACTGATTTCACAGACATTGGGATGGGAGCGTAACTATTCATGGGAAGTTGGTTTTGATATGCATCTGTTGGATGGTCGCATGCAGATTTCTCCTGTTTATTACAATAAGACAACCAAAGACTTGCTGACAAGTGTTCCCGGTCTTTCAGGTACGGTTCCTGCATTGCAGAATACAGGAGAGATTCGTAACCGTGGTTTTGAGTTGGCAGCATCCTGGAGCGATAAAATCGGTGAAAACTGGCGTTATGGTGTTTCAGCCAATCTAACGACTATTGATAATGAGGTCGTATCATTGATAAGCAAGGATTATTCAATAATTAATGGCGTTTCCCGTGTATCTGAAGGATATCCTATCGGCTACTTCTATGGATACAAAGTGGCAGGTGTTTATCAGAATGAAACCGATATCGAAACTTCAGCACCTAACCAGGTAGCTTCTGTGAAGCCGGGCGATTTGAAGTTTGCCGATGTAAATGGTGACGGTATTATCTCAGAGAAAGACCGTACTATGATTGGTAATCCTACTCCGGATTTTACTTATGGTTTTAGCGTAAATCTGGGTTACAAGAATTTTGATTTGAGTGTAGATATGATGGGCGTTTATGGAAATGAGGTTTATCGTAACTGGGATAGTAGTGCCTATGCACAATTCAACTATCGCACAGGGCATTTGAACCGTTGGCATGGTGAAGGAACATCCAACTGGGATCCGATTCTTGATCCATCCCGTTCTGTAAACCTGGAAGCTTCTTCTTACTATGTAGAAGACGGAAGTTTCTTCCGTATCCGTAACATAGAACTGGGATATACCTTTGATCCCCGTTTGTTGAACCGCATCAAACTGCAATCTTTACGTATCTATGGTAATGTGCAGAATCCTAAAACATGGAGTCGCAATACCGGATATACTCCTGAAGTTGGTGGTAGTGCAACAGCGTTTGGTGTAGATGGTGGCGGTTATCCGATGCCTGTAGTTTATACATTAGGCTTTAACTTATCATTCTAAACATGAAATCTAATAAAAGAAAAACGATCAGTATGAAAAAGATATTTTATTATGTGATGGCTTTGGCATTGGGATGTTCCCAGATGTCATGCAGTGACCTGTTAGATCAGAAACCGCAAGGAGTATTGACTGAAGATGACCTGACTGGTGGTACTTACGAAACACAGATTTTTAACATGTATGCTTTGCTTCGTGGTTATCATATTGTTTCCGGAAATACGGCATTGGCTATTCATGGTATGCGTTCGGAAGATGCGGAAAAGGGTAGTACACTGTCTGACGGATCTGCAACAGGAAAAATGTTTGATGATTTTGAATATGCTGCAAGTAATGGCATGGTAAAAAGTTACTGGAATGCCAATTATACCTTGATTCATAAAGCAAATGATGTATTGGAGGAGATGAAGTCGAATCCTTCATTGACAGGCGGTGACTTAGTTAATAAGGGTGAAGCTTTATTGATGCGTGCTTTCTGTTATTTCAATTTGGTACGTGCTTTTGGCGAAGTGCCCTTGATTGATTTTAAAGTAGGGAGTGTAGCAGATGCCAATATTCCCAAATCTTCTGTAAATCAGATATATACTTTGATTGATGAAGATCTGACAAATGCAGAATCTTACTTGCCGAGGACTTGGGAAGCACAATATGTCGGTCGTCTTAGCTGGGGAGCGGCTCGTGCCTTACATGCCCGTACTTATATGATGCGTAATGATTGGAACAATATGCGTGCGGCAGCAGAGGACGTTATTTCTTCCGGTTTATATAATTTGAATACACCTTATGAAGATATTTTCCGTGAGAAAGGTGAAAACTGTGGTGAATCCGTTCTGGAACTTCAATGTACTGCTACTGCTGCTCTTCCGGGCTCCAACGAAATTGGTAGCCAGTATGCTCAGGTACAGGGCTGTCGTGGGGCCGGTGAATGGAATTTAGGTTGGGGCCAACATACGCCTACTCAATTATTGGCTGACGCATTCGAAGAAGGTGATCCCAGAAAGGATGAGACTTTATTGTATTTTATTAGAACAGGAGAAGATCCTTCGACCATTCCTGCAAACAAACCTTATGGAGAAAAGCCGATTGCCAATGCCGATGTGATAGCAAAGTACTTTAATAAGAAAGTGTATACAGATCCGGCTTTGCGCGAAAAGTATACGAAGAGTGGGTATTGGGTGAATATTCGTCTGATCCGTTATTCGGATGTCGTACTGATGGCTGCGGAAGCTGCTTGCGAACTGGGTGATAATACAAGTGCAAGAAGATATCTTGAGATGGTACGTGCCCGTGCCCGTGGTATGAATGCTAATATCTTGCCGGAGGTTACCACTGATAATCAGAGTGAATTGCGGGAAGCTATTCGTCATGAACGTCGTGTTGAGTTGGGTATGGAATTCGATCGCTTCTATGATCTTGTACGTTGGGGAATAGCGAAGGAAGTGCTGCATGCAGCAGGAAAGACCGGTTACCAGGATAAGCATGCATTGTTGCCTTTGCCTCAGGACGAAATTGACAAATCAAATGGCGTGTTAGTTCAAAACCCTAATTATTAATTCATATAGTAATGACCATGAAAAGATATATTAATTTATTGTTGGCATTTTGTGTGTCAGCACTCACTTTGCAATCTTGTTTTCAGGATATGGATCATCCGGCTTTTGATTATCCGGATAGTTCTGCTCCCAAAGTGTTCTCACCAATGAAATTGTTCTTGCCTTTTGAGAATGATATGCGTGATAAGGGTAATTACACCTTCCTCATGAGTGCCGGAGGGGATATTACTTATACTGATGGCATCAACGGACAAGCTTATCAAGGCACAAAAGATACTTATCTGTTAGCCCGTGTTCCTTCTTATCTGACCGATTCTATACCCGATTTAGGAAGTTGTACAGTGGCTTTCTGGATGAAAACAACGAGAAATACTTCCGCATATGGTGTCTTCAGTATTCCTAATACCAAGACTTTCTGGGGTAACTTTGATATCTATCTGGAAAATACAAGTAGTGAAACCCAGGCTTTCTTCAAGATGCATATGTATAACTGTACATCAGTGAAGGATAATGATGAGAGATGGGTAGAAGCTAAGATAGACAATGTCTTTGGTACCGAATGGGTTCATATGGCATTTGTTTATGATGGTAGTAATTCGACAGTAACAGTTTACCGGAATGGTGAAAGTGCATTTACAAAAGAACTGCCCGGTTATGGAAAGCTTAAATTTAAAGATTTGGGTACATTTGCTATCGGAGCATTTCAGTTTAGCACAAAACCCAGTTTGACAGAAGGTGCAGGAGCACAGAGTTGGGCATCCAATTTTCCGGGACAGCTAGACCAGTTCCGCTTCTATGACAGAGCTATATCTGCTTCTGATATCAAGCAACTTTATTCAGGTAAAGAATGATGATCGTTAGAAATAGAGTAAATATGAGAGCTGTTTATTTCATACTGTCTTTATTACTGATTTCTTGCAGTAAAGATGATGCTTCGGAAACACCCGGAAAATTTGAACTGCAAAGTATATCCATTGGTGAGAAACAGGATCAGAGTTCCTTTGAAAATGTAGCTCCTAGTGCCAGTATTGTGCTTACATTCACAGATGCAGTGGATGAAGCTACGATTCAAAGTAATATCATATTGAAACTGAATGATCAGGCGGTGGCGTATGATTCAAAACTACAGGGAAAGGAGAAACTCTCATTGACTCCAACAGGTGGCTTTAAAAGTTTTTCCTCATATAAACTGGTGATCAATCCGGGGGTGAAATCCACTTCCGGAGTATCTCTTACCAATGGCAAAGTCTATGAAATCCGTACAGGGATGGATGATTCGGATAAGTTTGATCGCATTCCTGACGAGGATTTATTAACTTTGGTGCAGAAACAAACTTTTAAGTATTTCTGGAACTTCGGTCATGCACATTCCGGTATGGCATGCGAAAGAACAACTTCCGGTGATGTTGTTACTACCGGAGGAACAGGATTTGGAGTGATGGCGATGCTGGTAGCGGCTGAAAGAGGATTTGTAACCCGACAGGAAGCTCTTGAAAGAGTGCAGAAGATTGTAACTTTCCTGGATAAAGAGTGTACGAGTTATCATGGAGCCTATGCACACTGGATTAACGGTGCAACTGGTGAGACAAAGCCATTTGGTGATAAAGATGATGGTGCGGATCTGGTAGAAACCTCTTTACTTTTCCAGGGACTACTTGCAGCACGTGCATACTTCAAGGACGGTTCGGAAGCTGAGAGTAAATTGCGTTCTGATATAACCCGCCTGTGGGAAGCTATTGAATGGACTTGGTTTCAGAAAAGTGGAGAGTCTGTTCTGTATTGGCATTGGAGCCCGAACTATGGATTTGAGAAGAATCTTCCGATCAGAGGTTGGAATGAGTGCCTGATAACTTATGTGCTTGCAGCTTCTTCTCCTACTCATCCTATCGATAAGGCGGTTTATGAAGCTGGATGGGCAAGGAATGGCGGTTTGAAGAATGGTAATACCTACTATGGATACAAGCTTCCGCTGGGAGCTGATAAGGGTGGACCGTTATTTTTATCTCAATATTCCTTCTTGGGCATTAATCCGAAAGGACTGAAAGATCAATATGCTGATTATTGGGAACAGAATCAAAACCATACTCTGATCAATTATAATTATTGTAAGGAGAATCCTAAAGGATATGCTGGTTATGGAGCCTCTTGTTGGGGGCTGACAGCTAGTGATGGTGATAATGGTTATTCGGCACATTCACCTACAAATGATAAAGGAGTGATTGCTCCTACGGCTGCATTGTCTGCATTTCCTTATACTCCGGAAGAGTCGATGTCTGCATTGCATTTCTACTATTATAAGATGGGTGATAAACTCTGGAGAGATTATGGTTTTGTAGATGCTTTCAACCTGACAGCTAATTGGTATGATAACCAGTGTATAGCTATCGACCAGGGACCAATCATTTGTATGATAGAAAATTATAGAACAGGAATGCTTTGGAATTTATTCATGGCTATTCCGGAAATTCAGCAGGGAATGAAAAAGTTAGGCTTTGAGAGCCCTGCACTAAACTGATAAATAGAATATATGATGAGACTTATAATATATGTGATGCTTCTGCTTTACCCGTTTAGCCTGCTGCCGGCAGCTTCTGGTGGTAAGAAGGAGAAGAACTTGTCTGATGAAGAACTGATGACCCTCGTGCAGAAACAGACTTTCCGTTATTTCTGGGATTATGGACATCCGGTTTCGGGCTTGGCACGCGAACGTAGTAACGGTAATGACGATATTGTTACCATTGGTGGTTCCGGCTTTGGGGTAATGGCTATTATTGTCGGTGCAGAACGTGGATTTGTAACGCGTGAACAAGCGGCAGAGCGTATGCTGAAAATAGTCAGCTTTCTGAATGATAAGAATACGGACAGTTACCATGGCATTTGGGCGCATTGGATAAATGGGCAGAACGGAGAAACCATTTCTTTCAGCAGGAAAGATGATGGTGCTGATCTGGTAGAGTCTGCTTTCATGTTCGAAGGGCTGCTGGCTGCACATCAGTATTTCAACAAAGATAATCAGGTAGAAAGACGTATCCGTGGTCTTATTAATGACCTGTGGCGTCAGGCTGAATGGAATTGGTTTACTAAAGGTGGTGAGGATGTACTTTATTGGCATTGGTCACCCAATAACGGTTGGTCGATGAACCATCAGATAAAAGGGCATAATGAGTGCCATATTACGTATATACTTGCTGCTTCTTCACCCACTTATCCCATTGCAGAGTCGGTATATCATAAAGGGTGGGCCAATTCTATCGTTTTCAAGAATGGTAAGAAGTATTACGATATAACCTTGCCATTGGGAAGTGATTATGGCGGACCTTTGTTCTTTACCCATTATTCTTATATGGGACTTGATCCGCGTGGCTTGAAAGATTATTATGCTGATTATGAAGAACAGATGAAAGCACATACTCTGATTAATCGTGCTTATTGCATAGATAATCCGAAGGGGTATAAAGGGTATGGAGAACAGTGCTGGGGACTGACAGCCAGTGATGGTGATAAAGGGTACTCTGCGCATTGTCCTGGTAATGATCGTGGTGTTATTACTCCAACAGCCGCCTTGTCGTCTATTCCTTATGCACCGGAATATTCATTGCAAGCCATGCGATATTTCTATGAAGAGCTTGGCGATAAGCTTTGGGGAGAATATGGTTTCAAGGATGCATTTAACCTGACTGCTGATTGGTTTGCGCCATCTTATCTGGCTATAGATCAGGGACCTATTATTGTTATGATAGAAAATTATCGTACAGGTTTAATATGGAAATTGTTTATGAGTCATCCGGATGTACAAAAAGGATTGAAGAAGTTAGGATTTAAAACACCATACTTAAATTAAAAAGGTTATATAATTATGAAAAACATGTTTTTTAATAGTGTATTAGTTGCTTTCGTTCTGCTTGTTGCTTCGTGCAGCAAGCAGCCGGAAGCTAAGGTTGATGTGATGTCATTCAATATTCGTCTGGACCATGTAGCGGATAGTTTGAACAACTGGAAATATCGTAAAGATGCTGCGGCACAAATGATCACTTATTATGCTCCGGATGTAGTAGGTATGCAGGAAGTATTAAAGAACCAGTTGGATGACCTGAAGAACCGCCTTCCGCAATATACGGTTTTAGGTGTGGGGCGTGCCGATGGAAAAGAAAAGGGGGAATACTGTTCCCTGTTTTATAAGACCGATCGTTTCGATCTTGTGAAGAGTGGAAATTTCGGTTTGAGTGAAACACCCGATTCTATAGGAATAAAAGGCTGGGATGCTGCTTGCGAACGCATTGTGACGTGGGCTGTTCTTAAAGATAAAGTCAGTGGTAAAGAATTGGCTGCTTTTAATACACATTTCGACCATATTGGTAAGGTTGCCCGTCGTGAAAGTGCAGTTTTGTTGCTTGCAAAGATACGTGAGATAGCTTCGGATTTACCAGTAGTTATTACGGGAGATTTTAATGGTACTGTTGATTCAGACCCGATTTCTGTTCTTACGGAAGGGGGGATGCAGAATACTTATTCCACATCTGACGTAGTTTATGGTCCTGCGTGGAGTTTCCATGATTTTGGGCGCATCCCGGTTGAAGAACGCCAGTTGATCGACTTTATTTTTGTCAATGGACAGGTGGTAGCCAATAAATTCAGAGTGATAGCAGACAAGCCGGACAATGGCTATTTATCCGACCATGCGCCTATTCTGGCTAATCTGACAATTCGATAGTATCATGACTTCTAAATTATCCTTGGGGCTTGTCGTTTTACCTTTTGTGCCTTCCTCCATTGTGCAAGGTCAAGAGCAGGAAGTCCGTAACGAACGCCCCAATATTATTTTTATAATGAGTGATGACCATGCCCGTCAGGCTATGAGTATTTATGGTCATCCTATAGGGAAAGTGGCGCCGACTCCGAATATTGACCGTATCGGGCATGAAGGAGCGGTTTTCCAGAATAACTATTGTTGCAATTCTATTTCCGGGCCGAGTCGTGCTGCCATACTTACCGGTAAACATAGCCATAAGAATGGTTTCATGAAGAACTGGGCGAAAGGTTTTGACGGTACGCAACAAACCCTTCCGAAGATATTACAGGCAAATGGTTACGAGACAGCTGTTATTGGTAAGTGGCATCTTATTTCTAAGCCTACAGGTTTCGATCATTGGATGATTCTGGATGATCAGGGAGAATATTGTAATCCTCATTTTATTACTGAAAATGATACCACACGTCATTTGGGATATGTGACGGATTTGATTACTAAGTACACGGAAGAATGGCTCGACGGACGGAAAGACAAGAACAAACCTTTCTTTCTGATGATGCATCACAAAGCTGTTCATAGAAACTGGGTACCTGCAGAAAGACATTACCATCTGTATGAGCATACTACTTTTCCACTTCCTGATAATTATTTTGATGTTTATGAGGGTCGTTATGCGGCACAGATGCAAAAGATGAATATCTATTGTGACATGTACGAAGGACACGATCTGAAGATGGTTACCGGTATGGATAGTGACAGTTTACTGTTCGACCCTTGGCCGCATGCTTTTCTGGGAACAATGGAACCGGATGAACGCTGCCGCTTTCTTGATGCATACCGTGATAGAAATAATGAATTCCACTCCAGAAAACGTTCATTCAAAGAAGTCGCGGAGTGGAAATACCAGCGTTACCTGCAAGATTATATGGGAGTTGTAGCGAGTGTAGACGAAAGTGTGGGAGAGATTCTTGATTATCTGAAACGTACCGGACTGGATAAAAATACGATTGTAGTCTATACTACCGATCAGGGCTTCTACTTGGGAGAACATGGTTGGTTTGACAAGCGTTTCATGTACGAAGAGTCTTTCCGTAC
>ERZ780030.423-NODE-423-length-18995-cov-3.155385_pt1 | contig 18995 bp, 28 predicted proteins | sample MGYA00511857_ERZ780030 | MGnify/ENA primary metagenome ERZ780030 (study PRJEB29588, sample SAMEA2162530) | human gut metagenome | biome: human gut; feature: human-associated habitat; material: faeces | place: Denmark | collected 2008/2010 ... | reverse complement strand
GAGGGTCAAAGACCTTGGAAAGCTGTTTGTAAAAGAGTCGGAGAGATTATATTTAATGATAACAGTATATTAAAAGATAAACAGTTATATGATAATACATGTATGTTAACTAACTACAATAGATATAATTATAATATATTAAATAATATATGTGATGAATATATATATATTAGTGATAAATATAACAAGCTATGTAGTACTGTTGCATTTAGTAATTGGTGTAATATAGATTGTGGTGTAATAGATAATTGGAGACTGAATAAAGAGTCAAGTCCTAAAAGTTATGAGATTTGGCAAAAATTGCAAGGAATCCGTAAAGATTGTATCAAGGATAGAGCATATGACAATAAATCCCCTGTCGGGGCTATGTTTGTTGGTAATAATGAATTTGGCATGAATCAACCGGGTATCGGCTACGAGGCTACGCAAGCGAGAGTATTAACAGCCAATGAATTACCGCAGTTAGGTGGTTCAAATAGTCAGACTATTAAAGCATTATCGGGTGATAACATGGTTGATAATGCCAAGTAATTGTATATACAACTGATACAATTCTAAACCCTTGATTTATAAGGCTTTGAGGGCTATCGAATTATTATAACTATTCACAAAACAGTTGTTTAGCGAAGAGTTGAAAGCATAGAAGTAAATTGTATATGCAATAGATACAATTTAAAATGCTTGATGTTTGAGAGCTGAACGGCGCGCGTATTGGGTGCCCTGGGGGTCTATATGAAAAGCGACAAACCGCCCCACTTAGCCCCCAAAATATCCGCCAAAACAAAAAGGCCTTTGCTCATACCTCAATCGTACCAAGCAGTATTTATTATTATAACATAAGTTATATATTAATTAAACAACATACACAATAATAATATATACATACAACTACGATAAAATATTAGTTATATATAATATATAACAGTAAAGGAGCTAACAGAGATGAAATTAACAGGATTTGAGTCTAGCAAAATTGATTCCGAAATGATAAATCACCCTAGCCACTATAATTTGCCTAATCGTAAAGAGTGCATTGATGAAATGATTGACATTTACGGACTTAAGGATGTGGCAAAATGGTGTGAGATTACTGCATACAAGTATAAATATCGAGCTGGACATAAAGACAGTCTCACACAGGATGTACAAAAAGCTATATGGTACACAATTAAGGCTCACGAGCTTAAATCTAGGCGCAGATGGAAAGTGTTTGGAAAATTCGTGGATAAGGAAATTCCGGTGTTGATTAAAAATGTTTTCCTGTGGCTGATGATGCTTTGCACAATTCGTGCAGTACTCTTATCTGACGAACACGGATTGCTTATCTCGGTAGTGTTTCTAGTCTTGGCTACCATAACCGAGTCGCTGATAGAGGGCTTTAAGGATAATTAGATTTTGAGGTGTAAATCATGTTTGTATTAAAAATTGCAACAACAGTATGGCTGGCATTAACCGCATTTGGAACGTCAAGTACCATGTTAGACGAAAAAGAGACAGTTAGCTCGAGACTTCTCGGTGCTGCGGTAATGCTCGGTCAAATACTTGCCATAGCATTCATGTGGCAGTAGATATAGGGCATTTGCCAAGCGGTAAGGCACGGGGTTTTGATTCCCGCATTTCGTTGGTTCGAATCCAACATGCCCTGTTCGGGGTTTACTTGGTTCCCCCGACATTGGACTTAGTAGTTCCTTTCACCCTCATAGTGGAAAGCTGTTAAGAGCCGTCACAAGGCTCGTGAGGGTTTAATCGTGTATAATCCCACAATACACGAGCGTGAAAACCAACCTGTCGTAAAGACATCTGTAATAAGCAGAGTAGACATATATACCCCCTTTAATTAATTGTTAAACTAGGGCAACTCAAATTAGTGAGTCTTAGGTGAGGTGCAATTCCTCACATGTCCTTTGCTGTAGGTTTCGTTAGTTCTTTTCCTACAGCACATACAAATTTATATCTCCGGAGGGTGTAGCCACTCCTTAGACTTCACCCTCATTATCGGCATGTAGCTCAGTGGTAGAGCAGTCGGCTATTAGCTGATTTGTCGTGGGTTCGATTCCCAACCTTGCCGATTTAGTAGTGTTAGTAGCACTACGTAGCCTTGAAGTACAAAAGGCTATTCGTGGTGACAATCAGTGTTGCCACGGCGCGTGCCGATATGGGATAAAGGTATTCCAATAGCTTGCTAAGCTATCCAACAGAAATGTTGTTCGTGTTCGATTCACGATGTCGGCGCTAGTCGGGGGACACCGACTATTGATGTGTATACAAAAGGGTAAGTAGCGAATGGTCAGGAGACAGGCATATGGATTAAAAACATTTGGGTTATGCCTATGGGTTCGATTCCCTCCAACGTAAAGAGTGCACGCTTTATGTGTGGTTCAAATCCACACCATATCAATCATACGTCGGTTTAGTACGAGCTGTTATATCTTGAATAGCGGTTGCGTAATGCTGATGGTCTGCAATATAGCAGTTTCGGAAAAATAAAAGAAAACACACAAAAACAAGTTGCTAGTAGGTACGCGCGACTGAAAGCAATGGGGTGAGACACTTCAAAATTCTGTAATGTGTTTTGGACGCCTTTTGATGGAGTGCATCTTACTTTTTCAAAAAATCGGTAAAATCAGTTGCCTAGTGATTGCAACACGAAAAGCGGAACCGTGACCGCCTGACAACTGTTTTTATATAAATCACGGAGTTATCGGTACGGAGGTAAATAATATGCTATCAGAAAATGAAATCGAAACAAAAGTTAATTTCTTATCATCAGCAAGGTGCAATCACACATTCCATAAATACATTGATATAACAGGCGACTTGATAGAGGGAACACTTTTATCAAGGATTTTATATTGGTTTGCGCCAAGTAAAGACAATAAGAGCAAAGTTAAGATATACAAGGACGGCGAATATTGGATTGCAAAGCAAAGAAAAGATTGGTGGGAAGAAATACGGATTACTGAAAGGCAGTATGACAAAGCAATTAAATCGTTGGTGAAAAAGAAATTTGTAATTACAGCAAAATACAAATTCAACTCAATGCCGACTATACATATAAGACCTAATTATGATGTTATCAACGCAGAAGTTAAAAAATGGGAAGAAAATATCAGACAAGAGGTTATAGCAGAAGATAGAGGACAGGAATTACATAAACAGGCAGACGGGAATGACACAAAATGTAATTCCCAAGGGAATAACACAAAGTGTAACTCGGGAATGCCACAAGGTGTAACTCTTTTAACAGGGATTACTAACAATGATTACTTTAACAATAATTACGAAACAGGGATTACTGATAAGGTACATACATCAACTAACATTGATGGAGAGGTACATACATCTGTTTCCGAGAAACAGACGGCAAGAGTTACCCGAAAGGATATGCAAGCAAAGAAAGATGATATGCTCAATAGATTCTCTGAAATCTGTGACAACAATATTGAAAACGAGACAATCAGAAGAACAGTTAAAAGCTCATTTCACAGATACATGTGCCTGTACGAAAATTATTTTTGCAAGGTTCACCCAATCTTGACCGATAAAACTCTGACTAATGTATGTCTGTCGCTTTCTAATGTGACCGATACGGAGCATAATCACTTTGAGTGGACAGATGTTTACCTAACAGACAAAACAGGGCTTACTGGGCTTGATAGAATGGTTAATGAGCATTTCAGACGAACACATAGAAGAGAGACTAACTACTCGATAACGCATTTTGCTAAAAGCGACTATCTGCTACAGTTGGCACAAGGCATTATAGAGTACTAAACGGAGGTATAAATATGGCAAAGGGAGTTAAGACACGAAATATCGATTCATTCCGAGAGGGGCTGATGGAATACGCATACGGAAGATGCTCACAGGCGGAAGCTGCAAAGATAGCCGGCATGAGTGTGCCGACATTTAGGAAGTACGCAAATATGCATTTTTTAGGCATTCCGTTTCCTGACACACTGTTTAAGGCAAAGGAGAAATAAGCATGTGTGAATTTTGTGAAGATATAGCAATGAACGATGATGAATATATGAAAAAAAGATACGCTGGTGGAGATTTTATCTGCAAAGATGAAGATGGATTCGGAGTGTTGATTGACACAGGAGACAGTGGTTGCCTTGGATATATAAAAATCAATTATTGCCCTATCTGCGGTAGAAAGTTGGTGGAGGAATGAAACATCAAAAAGAATGGCGCACTTGCGACAGGTGCGGTGTGGAAATCGAGTACAACTATAGTGCTGTTGCAAATATTGAGGTAGAAAAGCAATCATACAGCCTTGGTATCTGCGGAGTTATTTATAAGAGAAAAACGCAAAGAGAAAGCAATAATTTTGAATTATGCCCTAAGTGTAGGAGAGATTTTGAGAGGTTTATGAGAAATGGAGCATGAAAGAAAATGGTGCACTTGCGATAGATGTGGTGCAGAAATTGAAAAAGGAATATTGTGTGGAAATTCGGTTACAAAGAACGGCATTTTTAATACCACATACGACTTGTGCTATAAATGCATGGAAGATTTTGAGAGGTTTATGGGAAATGAAACTGACAGTCGGAAATAGCGTATATGAAATGAAGGCAGAACAATTAAAAGCTGTTTTACATATTGCAAGTAAACAGGTTCCGTTTGGAATTTATGCGGTCAGCAAAAAAGGCATGGCTATTCTTTTGAAAGAGACCTATTCCACCCATGAGGAGCTGAAAAAGGCTGTTTCTGATTATGCAATGAAAGGGTTTAAGGTTTATTATAATGAGCATGGCAGAAGTAATTAAATCAATAGAGCGTGAGGCACTTAGAGAAGCACAATCACACGAAATAGGCGGTAGAAATGGCGAGTCTATAGAAGCATCCGAATTTCATGATATGACTATTGACATTGATATTTCAGTTGATGCAGTCAATGAGTATGCAAAATCAATTCTAGGCAGATACCCGAAAAATAATTATGAATTTTCAAGAGCATTAGCAATGAAAATCCTAGAGGAAACAAAATCATTAGCGAATAGTGAGGGGAAGAAGTGAGATTATGAAATATCAAAGCACAATGCTTTGCGGTGACATATCCGGTGGTTATTCAACAAAGACACCATGTATAAGCAAAGATGATTCAATTCCGGAAAAGCTTAGAAAAAATGTTGAAAGAGCAATAATTGATGGGATTGTGGAGGACTAGAACGGATGAAGATAATTCAAAAAGGCAACTTAGATTTTGCTGATAAGCCTTTAAAATTCAGTTGTAAAAATTGCTATACCATTTTTGAAGCATACAACAGAGTAATATATTACCGCCGTATAAGCGACTTACGGTGCTAACCTAGAAAAATTATAGGCAGAGGTCTATAAGCACCTTTGCTTTTTAAAAGTGGAGGTGCTTTTCTTATGGCCAGTCAGAGCCTTATTTCCACAGTAAACGGATATGAAAACTACATAAAGGATAAAGGGAAAGACGAGCAAGTAATTAATGCCTATGTAGACGCTTGTAGTGTAGCCATAAATGGCGAGAAAGACATTGAGTATGGACTACAGCTCACTAAGAGAGCAAAAGAGCTTATAGAGGACTTCTGCACGGCTAAAACAGGTGGTACGATTTGGGACTTGGAAAAATACGCATTCGACCACAAAACCACATATGAGCTGATAAACAAAAAGTACGAGGTTTTGTTACTCGAAGCTCAAAACAAAATAGTTGACAGCTATTTTCAATACATTGAGAAAAAGCGTGAGCCTAAAGACCGATTTTATATGCCACGTAGAAAACAACTAATCAAAATCGGACTTGTGGACGCATTGCAAGGCATGATTGATGATAAATACGACATATTATGTGTGAGCCTAGTGCCTGGAGCTGGAAAGAGTACGATTGAGAAATTTTTTCATTCGGCAGTTGCCGGTTGGTTTCCAAAAGACTACAGCCTATTTTATTCACACAGTGGTGACATTACACGAATGTACTACGATGGAGTATACGACATTGTTACCAATGATGATGATTATGCGTGGCATGACATTTTCCCCAATCTATCAGTTACAAGCACCAATGCCAAAATGGAGCAATTCAATATTGGCAAATATAAACCTTTTCCGTCAGTACAGTGTACTTCTGTTGGAAGCAAGAATGCCGGAAAAGTCCGTGCAAGTAAATTTTTGCTAGTTGATGATATGATAGGCGGAATTGAGGAAGCCTTAAATCCTACAATACTTGACAAGCTGTGGGATAAATATGCAGTAGACGCAAGACAGCGTAAGACACAAGATACGGACGGAAAGCCGTGTAAAGAGATACACATTGCTACTCGTTGGAGCGTACATGATGTTATTGGACGCATTCAAAACATGTATGTCGGAAATCCAAGAGTCAAAACAATATCGGTTCCTGATGTAGACCCGGTGACAGGGGAAAGTAATTTTGATTATGAGTATGGCGGTTTTACGAAAGAGTTTTTTGCAGACCAACAATTACTCATGGACGAAATCTCTTACCGATGTTTGTATAAACAGGAACCTATTGAGCGTGAGGGTCTATTGTTTCCTGATGATAAAATCCGCAGATACTTCAATCTGCCACATGGCGAGCCGGAAATTATCACAGCTCAATGCGATACAAAGGGAAAAGGCACAGACTATTTTGTTATGCCAATACTGCAAAAATATGGCGAGGACTATTACTGCGTTGATTGCGTATGCGATAATACGGCGGACTATGAAATGCAGTATGAAAATGCGTCAAACACATTAGTCAATAATCAGGTACAGGAATGCGAGTTTGAGCGTAATGCTGGTGGTGACAGAGTGGCCATGGAAGTCAATAAGCGAGTTGAAAATAAAGGGTGGATATGCAACATCACTGATGTACCGACAGAGACAAATAAGGAAGCACGTATTTTTCAGTGTTCTAACTGGATTTTACAACATATTATTTTTAAAGACCAATCACTTTATAAGCCTAATGAGCCTTATGGTGTAATGGTATCACTACTGAAACGATATTCAGTAACAGGCAAAAAACAGCTTGATGATGTTCCTGATGTTTTTTCAAACTTTGCCTTAAGAATGACACAAGGCAGTAGAATAGCAAAGGTTGAAGCAGTACACAATCCGTTCAGAGGAGGGCTTTATTAATGAATACAAAAACTTACTTAAATCAAATTAGCAGATTAGATAAAATGATACAAAACAAGCTGTCTGAAATATACCGGCTTAAGACAATAGCATGTAGCGTTACTGTTTCAACAGACAAAGAGGCAGTTGATGTTTCATCTGACAAAGATAAATTAGGCAGTACAGTAACTAAAATTGTGGACTTGGAAAAAGATACAGACAGACTTGTTGATGAATTTATGAGAAAAAGAAATCATATTATCAGCCAAATTGATAGTATGGAGAATACTGACTATTATCATGTACTCTCAATGAGATATGTCAATCAAAACACTTTTGAAGAAATCGCACAGGCTACAAATTGGAGCATAAGAAAAATATTTACAATCCACGGCAGAGCCTTACAAGAGTTTGAAAGGCTTTACGGAAAAGAATATCTTGAAAATGTGCAGTAGTGTGCATAGTTTTGCATATCATTGCATATATACACTTAAAAAATTGACAGTTACAATATAACTATGAAAAAATCGTAATTCGTTCATTGCGTAAAATCTCTTTTAGAAATGGCACTCACAGATTGTGTGTGCCCTTTTTAGTGAAACGAGGACAACATGAATAATCAGAATATTGTACCAACAGGAAAACGAAGTGCAATGTGCCCTCGTTGCGGAAAGCTATTAACGTGGGTAAATAAAAGCGATAAGAAGAACCACAAAGTAATGTGTACGCACTGCCGTAAATGGATATGGTTTTGGGCTGGCACACAAGAATTCCAGATAAAAGAGGTTCCACAGAGAACTTCTGCAAGTGGCATGAGGTTTTATTGATGTATAGATATGCTCATAAAAACGTAAGACCTTTTTCAGCTGTCTGCCACAATAATTACGGCAGACAAGTTATTTTCACGAGGGAAAGGCAAATCACAAAAAACAACATAATCGAAGAACTGAATAAAGCACTTGTGATTCACGAGCAAAACGCTATTGAGATTGAGTATCTTGACAGATACTATCGTGGTGACCAACCGATTTTGTATCGACAGAAAGTGAACCGCCCGGAAATCAATAACAAGATTGCTGTAAATCTTGCGTATGAGCTTGTCGAGCGCAAAACCGCAGAGATGTGTGCAGAACCAATCCAATATGTGCTGCGTGGCACCGATAACCATAAGTCGGAAGAAATCACACGGCTTAACATCACAATGGATTCTGAAAGCAAACAGGAGTGCGACATAGACATACATCGTTGGAGAAGCATATGTGGTACCGGCTACAGATTCATCGGTAATGATGATGGACAAGGGCAGTTGCTTGATGAAAGCGATTTTTATTTATCGTCTGAAAATCCAATGTATACGTTTGTAGCATACTACTCAAATGGACGTCCGGCATTCTCTTGTCAAATCGGAGAGGACGAGAACGGAGCAAATATTTATTATGTGTTCACCGACAATGAGTGGTTTGATATTCGCAACGACAAAATTTATGATAGCGGAATAAACGGCAACAGAGCTATTCCGGTGATTGAATATCCAAACAATGCAAGGCGATTGTCTGATATTGAAATGACTATTGCTATCACAGACGCTATTAACGTGCTTACATCGGACAGAATTAATGGTGTCGAGCAGTTTGTGTCTGCATGGGTGAAGTTTGTTAATTGTGAGATTGACATAGATACATTCAGAAAAATGCGACAAGAGGGAGCGTTGGTAGTTAAATCTAACAATGGTTCAGACAACAAGGCTGATGTTGACGTAATGACGAGCGAACTTAATCAGACAGAGGGGCAAGTGGTATTTACTGACCTTTTTGAAAGATTTTTAAGTATTCAAGGTCTTGCAAATCGTCAGGGCAACACAGGCGGTGATACCGGTTCTGCTGTAGAACTGCGAAACGGACATTACGATGCCGGACTTAGGACAGCTATTAATGAGCCTATTCTCAAGAAATCAGAGAGAATGGCACTTAGGCTTATTCTTAACAGGCTAAGAATTAATAAGGGCTTCACCCTTATGCCTAGCGATGTTGAGATACACATTAATCACAATAAGTTGGATAACATGCTTGTTAAGGCAGAGGTGCTTGAAATATTACTTAGGTGCGGTATCAATTACAAGAGAGCTGTTAAGACGATTGACATGTTTAGTGACCCTGAACAAGTTACTCTCGAAAGTGCTAAGCGGATGGAAATGTTATTCCCGGAGGAACAGCCGACAACAGCTACACCTAACAATGATAAGAACAATGGAAAGACAGCCGATGAATAATTGGCTGTCAATTTATTTTGGAGCTTGATATGGCAGACGAAATCCACGCACTTAACAAAAATGAAATACAAGACATAGATTATGATACATATTTTGGTGAGATGGATTTATCTGACGAGGAAAAGGAAGATAGAAAAAAGCTTGCTGAAAAGTTTGAAAAAATCTTTGTTATGCTATTTGCCCTGTTATCCGGCAAGGAAGAAACAGAGATAACCACTATCACCAAAGAATTTATCATCAGATATGAGAGCATTGCCACACAGTATTGCAAGACGAAGAAAACACCCTCATACATTATAGACTATGCCCGGTACATTGTGAATGAGGTGGTTGACGCTACCGAGCAAAATATTGAAGTGGAGTATTTTACTTCGCAGAAGCGAGCAAAAAATGTAGCTGCGAATGAAGCTAATACAGTTGGCAATTACAGACTACAAACTGAAATGGTAAAACAGGGCTACAAAACAAAAGAGTGGCGCTCAAAAGAAGATTCGCATGTCAGACCTACACATGCAGATGTTGACAGAAAGAGGATTGATATTTTTGAGCCGTTTGAGGTTGGAAATTCACTTATGATGTTTCCAAAAGACCATTCGCTAGGTGCAGAGGTAAAAGAGATTTCTAACTGCCGATGTAGCGTTAAATATTACAAATAATGAGCAACTTGTAAGGAAAACTTATAGGTTGCTTTTTATTATACAAAAATTTGCAGTTGTGCGTTAAACAACAGAAAAAACTCGGCTGGTGCGACCAGCGATAACAAAAGCGTGAGTTACGGAGGTAATTGAAATGACAAGAAATGATGTTTTGAAGCTTTTTCCGGACGCAACGGATGAGCAGATAACAAATCTGCTTAACAAGAGCGGTGAGGAAACGGCAAGAGAGAAAGAGAAAGCCAATCAGTACAAGGCTAAAGCCGACAAAGCTGACGAGCTACAGGCACAGCTTGATGATTTACAGGCTGGCAACATGACTGAACTTGAAAAGGCAAATAAAGCCTTAGAGACAGCCAATCAGCAGATAGCCAAGCTACAGAAAGATAACGCTGTCAGAGATTTACGAGAGAGTGCAATGTCTGATTTTGGCATTACTGCGGAACAGGCAAAGACAGTAGTAAAAGAGGATGGCTCTTTTGACACAACATCACTTGGAAAGATTATTTCCGACATGAAAGCCAATGCGATAGCGGAGTATGAGAAGAATGCACTCAAAGGTACTCCTAATCCTAATAATGGCGGTAACAATAACAATGGTGGTACAGGAAATAAGACAAATGCTGAAAAGATAGCAGAAAGCCTTATATCTGATGCACCTAAAAGCAACAACATTTTATCACATTACATTCAGTAATAACAGGAGGTAAAAAATGGCAAAGGAAATGAATATGCAGTATGAAAAGACTTCATACGCGGGAGACGTACAGATTCTCAAAAGAGAGCCTAATGAGGCAATTCCTTTAACACTTGATTTTTCTGCGGTCACAGATAAAGACGCAAACGGAAAGAAAATTGTTAAAGCCGGTACACCAATTGGAAAGGCAGGAGTTGTAGACAATACAGCAACTACAATCGGCATTTTGAGATTTGATGTAACAGAGGACAGACCACAGGGAGTACTGCTTAAGAAAGCATATCTTAACACAAAGGTAGCAGAAGCACACTCAGGCGTTACATATGACGAAACAGTTAAGACAGCTCTTCCGATGATTGTATTTGAATAATAACAGGAGGTAAACAGATGTTAATTAATGAAGTATTAGACAGTAAGTCTATCGCATTATCAGCAACAGAAAACGCTAGTAATCAGATACCTTATCTTGGTTTACAGTGGTTTCCGGAAAGAAAGAAACAGGGGCTTGATTTAAGCTGGATTAAGACACATAAAGGACTTCCAGTATCACTTGCACCATCCAACTTTGACACAATCCCAACAATTAAAGCTAGAGAGGGATTAAGCAAGGAAAAAACACAGATGGCATTTTTCCGTGAGGGAATGACAGTTGGTGAAGAGGAAATGCTTGAAATCGAGCGTATTCAATCAGAAGACGACCCTTATCTTGCAAGTGCTTTATCAAGCGTATATGACGATACTAACAACCTTGTAAGCGGTGCAGAAGTTGTACCCGAGCGTATGAGAATGTCGCTTCTTGCTACAAGCGCGGGTCACCCGGTAATTGCCATTGTGAGCGATGGTGTTCAGTATGCTTACGATTATGATAAGGATGGCTCATACGCAAAAGACCATTACGCAAAGTTATCCGGCACAAGTATGTGGAGCGATACAGCTAATTCAAAGCCACTTACAGACCTTAACAATGCAAGAAAGAAGTTACAGAAGCAAGGCAAGATTGCTAAATATGCGCTTATGAACAGCAATACATTCCAGTATTTGCTTGATAATGCACAGATAAGAAATTCAATCCTTGCACAGAACCTTACAGCAACTATTGATGTTGACGATGATACTGTTATTTCAATAGTGCAGAAGAGAACAAAGCTCACTATCGTACTTTACGATAAGATGTACATTGATGATGATGGCAAGGAGCAGTACTTCTACCCGGATAACAAGGTTACACTTCTTCCGGAGGGTAGTCTTGGCAGCACTTGGTTTGGCACTACACCGGAAGAAAGAACAGCAAGACAGGTAGCGGATGTAGATGTAACAGTATATGGTGTAGGTATTACAGTCGCTACAAAGACAGAGTACGGACCACCTATGAAGATGTCAACATTTGCATCCGAGGTTGTTCTTCCATCATACGAGAATATGGATAGCACATTCGTATATGAGGTTCATAGCGAAGAGTAGGGGGTGCAACTATGAAATATCCATATATAGTGATTCATAATGGTAAATGGTATAACGCGGGTGAAGAGGTTCCGGAAAATAATAATTCCGGAGCTTCTTTTGATTATAGCAAGACAACCATTAATCGCATGTCTACATCTGATTTACAGGCTTTTGCCACAGAACAAGGTATAGACAATGCAGAAGAACTTACAGGAGCAGAGCTAAAGAAGCTGTTAATTGAAAAATTTGGATTATAAGGAGCTTGGCATGGAATACACCACATTAGAGCAAGTCAAAATCAGACTTAAACAATTTCATATTGATACAGTCACGAATGATGATGAAACAACATCTGATGTGGTAGTGTTCGATAAAAAGGAAGATAACCCACTCATTGAACAGCTCATTAAGCAAGCCACGGAAGATGTAAAAGCAAAAAGGTGTTATCCGGACACTTTCACTGATGATGATATAACTGCCGATTTAAAGCAGTTTGAAAATGTCGTTATCAATCTTGCTGTCTACGACCATTCACAAGCCGGTGAGAACTACATGAGCGCATTGAGCGAGGGTGGAGTGAGCCGTACATGGAAAGACAGAGATAAGCTGTTTGTCGGAGTTTTTCCTTTTGTTAAAGTGCTATAGCAAAAGAAGATTGTGCGTTACCATTTTACTGATGTCGGTAAAGTGGTAGCAGGCGGTACACATTAAGTGGTGGTGGGCGGTGTGCCAATTACCAAAGATGAAAGGCTGTAAGATGAAAACTTTAATCTATCAGACATACATTATTGCCTTACCGATTATCCTGACAGCACTTTTGGGTTATATTGTTTGGCTTTTGCAAGAGCAGAAAAAACAAAAAGCGATAGACACAAAAGAAAGAAACGAGCGCATTGAAGAGGAAAAGAAGCTACGACAAGCAAACGGAAAAGGTACAATGTTACTTTTACGAGTACAGCTTATCGAATACCATGATAAGTACATGAAGCTTGGCGAAATTCCCTCATATGCGTATCAGAATTTTTGCGAGATGTATGACGCATACCACGCACTCGGTGGTAATGGCATGGTAACAAAAATGAAAAATGAGATTGAGGAAATCCATTTAGGTAAAGGAGGGAAAAACTGATGGACTTTACACAAGTACCTACAGTAGTTGCTATTATGGTAATTACTTATTTAATCGGATATGCTTCAAAGCAGATACCACAGGTCAAAGATAATATTATTCCTATTATCGTAGGTGTAGCCGGTGGAGTACTCGGTATTGTTGGAATGTTTGTAATTCCCGGTTATCCGGCAGACAACATTCTTGATGCAATAGCAGTTGGCATTGTGTCGGGCATGGCAAGTACCGGTGTTAATCAGATTTACAAGCAGATAAAGAAAAATGCTTGACATTAATAAACAGGCCATGAAATACGCGCTTCAAGGTCAAACTGTCACAGTCTATGAAAAAGACGAGGACGGAAATCTAAAGTTTTACGAAACAGAGGACGGAGAGAAGATATATTACACGCACGAGGAAACCGGCTTTTCGGAGCCGGTTGATTTTCGAGCAAATATATCGTTTGACGGAGGAGAAGCACAGAACAAGGAATATGGCTTTAATACGGCTGATTTTGATGCTGTTTTGCTAACAGACAGAGGAGAATACCCTTTTAAAAAAGGTGACGTTATTTGGCTTGATAGCGAGCCTACAAAGGATTCCAACGGATTAGTTGATTCAACTTCCGCAGACTTTACAATAGTGGGAGTCAAGCCTTCTCTCTACTCAGTTAAATACATGCTCAAAGCAGTCGTGAAAGAAGTGTAATTATGAAGATTGACGTTTCTCTGACAGAAAAATCTATACAAGATGCGATAGACAAGCTTGAAAAATATAAAGACCGCTTACAAGACAAGTGCATAGCGTTTGTCGGAGAGCTTGCTAGTAATGGCATAGCTGTAGCACAAGCGAATACAGGCAATTTTGGACACTATATTACATTTAGTTACGAAATTAAAGATACAACAGATGGCTGTACGGCTATTGTGTTTGCTACCGAAACAGGGCAGATACAAAGCACATGGCAGACAGCAGACGGACTTAAGACAGTTGATGTATCGCCTTTGCTTATGGCTGAATACGGCTCAGGCTGGAAAGCTAAACCGCACTTTAATGATACAAGAGGCGGTCAAGGAACTTTTCCGGGGCAGACCCACGCATTTGACAGTGAGGGTTGGTATTGGAGAGACGAAAGCGGAGAATTACACCATTCATACGGCATTACACCTACAATGCCGATGTATCACGCATTTTTAAAAATGGAAAATGACATTATGAGAACGGCACGGAAAAATTTTAGTTGAGGTGATAAAGTGGCAAGCCAAAATCAATGGGTTTATGACCTTGAAAATCTCACATATGCGATTGTGAAAACCCGATGTGAGAAAAAATTGAAAACTAAATATCCCAAACTGAAATTCACACAAGAGGAACAGTCGGACAGTGCAACGGCTAGTTTCCCGACAGTGCTAGTTCAAGCACTCGAACCTATAGAACAGAATGAGGATTTGGAGTGTGAAAGAATAAATACAGTGTTATTTACGGCACAAGTAATTGTTACAACGAATAAAAGCCGTTCAGAAGCCTTGAATGTGGCGCAGACAGTGGCTAATGAATACAAAGCTATGTCATTCAAGCTGACAACAATTCCATTCGCTAGGAAAAACGGCAAAATATGGACAGCAACATTACGTGCTAGGCGGTCATTCGACTGGAATGATAGATTATAAGAGCTTTTTGGCTCTTATTTTTTTATGAAAAATTAGGAGGTAATAAAAATGGCAACAGGATTAAAAAGTAGAATTGCTTACAAGACACCAACCGCATCCGCCACAAGTGGCGATTACTGGGCTGGAACTTACAAGCTCTTAATAAGGGCAAAATCAATCCCCTCACCATTCGGTTCACAGAACATGGTAGATACTTCAACCCTTGAAGATTTAGTAGAGACACAGGAAATGGGTAGACGTTCAGCCGGTTCTATGGAAGTTGAGGGAGCTTTTGAGAAAAAGTATAAGGATGAGATGGTAACTAACGAGGGTAAGAAACTCGACTTTATCATTCTTTATGGTACAGACGGAAAAGGTTCAGAGGGTATCTGTGCTTTTATTGGACAGGAGTCATTCGCCCCAGGCGAGGCTTCCGATGAACACTTAACAGGAACTGCGACTGTATCAGTACAGACAGTGCCTAAGTGGATTGAGGATAATTACGAGGTTGCGGTAACGGAGGATGACCAAGGTTATCCAACAGCAATCACACTCACAAAAAAATCATGAGCCAATCGAAAAAAGCCGTAGCGGTTGGCTATGATGATGGCACGGCTGACAGCGAACTTGAAGATACAATATAGTAAGGTAATTGAGGCAGTTTTAATACTGCCTCTTTCCCTATATAAATTAGGGAGAAAGGGAAAGATAAAATGAAAATTAAATTAAGTGGAAAAGAGTATACAGTTAAATTCGGATATGCACCGGTAGTTAAGAATAAAATTATTCCAAGGCTCGTAGGAATGGAGCAACAGGGTGAGGGGCTTGAAGTCATTGACAACATGCTTGAATTCTTACCGGAGTTTTTGCTTGTGGGCTTACAAAAGTTTCACGCTGACGAATTTGGCTTTGATTTTGACAATAAAGAAGCAAAAGAGAAACAGCTTGTAAAGGTATACGATTTACTTGACGATTACCTTGACCCGGAGAATGAAGAGGGCGGAGATTTACAATCACTCTATAATGACTTGTCTGCGGAAATGGAGAAAAACAGTTTTTTATCGAAGATGCTGGCGAAAGAGGTGCAGACAGCCAAGAAGAAGCCAATCAAGAAGTAAAAGAGCTTACATGGGAAGTATATTGCAACGAAATCCGCCCATATTGGCTTTTGGCAACTAAAGGCTATGGATTTAGCGTTGAGGACATAGACATGTCTTGTCCGGCTGATTTAGAGCCTTATTCAAAGGCTTATATGCTCGAGCAAAAAGAAGCCGACTCCAACATGTGGGCTTGGTGGGGCACATACGGAATAAGCGCAACTCTTACAGCGATTGACAGAGCCTTAAATGGCAACAAAGCAAGAGCAAAATACATTGAAAAATCGTTAAATGAGCAATACTCAAAAGATAACGAGCCTAAATACAAGGAGTCTAATGAGGAAATTGCCGTTTATGAAATGAAGCAACGAATTAACGCATTAAGGCAGTCGGGACTACCTGAAAGTCCTGATTAATGAGGTGAAAATATGGCATATAAAGGAATTGACGTATCGTCATATCAAGGAAATATTGATTGGAGCAAGGTTAAGTGGGCTGGTGTGCAATTTGCAATTCTTAAAATAATCCGTAGAGACCTTAATCCGGATAAAACCTTTGAAGCGAACTGGAAAGGCTGTACTGATGTAGGAATGCCGATACAAGGTGTTTACAACTACTCATACGCTACAACAGTAGATAAGGCAAAGACGGATGCACAGAAAGTGATTGAGGTACTTGCCGGAAGAAAGACATTTGTATGGCTTGATGTAGAGGACAGATGCCAGCAAGGACTCGTACAGACGCTTATTGATATTATCAACACATATCAGAGTGTTATCAAGAGCGCCGGGCTTAACTTTGGTGTATACACAGGGCTTAGCTTTTACAATCAGTATATTGCACCATACGCAAATCAGATTAATTGTCCATTTTGGATTGCACGCTATCCATCAACTAAGGGAATGTCTATTGGTGATGAGCCTAATAGCGCAAAGAAGCCTGTTATTCAACATTCTCTGTATGGCTGGCAGTATTCAAGTGCATTTACTTGTAGCGGTCTGAATAACAGTACTGACGCTAACTTACTCTATGTTGAGCTTGGCAAGGGTGATGGAATAGAGAATAATCCGGCACCAACAGCAACTCCGACACCAATAGCAACTCCGGCAAAGGATAACGCTTGGAAAGGCAATGAGGAGTATTACCTCGATAATGATGATGTAAGAAAATGGCAACATGCTATGAACATCGGATTTGACACAGACGAGCTTAAGGAAGATGGCAAGTTTGGAGCTAACTCACAGAGATTTGCTAAAAATCACAATTTGTGGAGTGGACAGAAGCATAACTGCCCGACAGCTATTAAGTGGTTGAGAAAGACTCTGCACGACAAGTATCATTTTTACAAACTTGATACTGATTACAAGGAGTGGAGTGATTATCTCACTAAATGTGTCAAAGTATTTCAGAAGAATAGAGGTCTTAAGCAAGATGGCTATGTTGGATTGATTACAACATACTATCTGCTCAAAGACTAAATACATGAGAGCTACTTTAGGGTGGCTCTCTTTTTTATTACATACAGGGAGGTGAGAAAATGGCAGAGAGCATTGAGCTTCAAATCAAGTCAAACGCACAACAAGTGGCTAAAGACATAGGCAACTTACAAAGTAAACTGCAAGGACTTGGAAGCACTCTCAATTCCCTCAATGGTGCAAGCATAAGCAATTTTGCGAGTGGAATGTCTCAACTTGCAACATCACTTAGAAGCGTGAGCAGTATTGACACTCGTACCTTTAGCAAGATTGCGACTAACATGGAAAAGCTCGGCAACCTTGATACTGCAAGACTTGTCAGCTCGGCAAGTGCCTTGAAGAACATGGCAACAGAATTGTCGGGCTTTGCGAATATCTCAAAGCAATCAGCAGAGATTACACAGCTAACAGCTTCAATCTCAAAGCTCGGTTCGAAATCAGCTAGTTATGCTGCAGACAACATCAGAAACCTTGGCGGTGCCTTAAAAGAGGTAATGACAACATTATCTAACGCACCGAGAGTTAGCAATAACATTATTCAAATGACTAATGCACTTGCTAATCTGTCACAGCAAGGCTCGAAAGTCGGTTCGGCTAGTAGGTCACTTGTAACAGGCTTTTCAAACACGAGTAAGTCAATTAAGAGTACAAGGAGTGGATTCAGGGGCTTAGCTTCAACTATCGGTAAGTTTTACGCAACTTATTGGTTGGTCATGCGAGCTGTCGGGAAAATAGGCGGTGCAGTTGATTTAGCGAGCCAATTAACAGAGGTTCAAAACGTAGTAGATACCACGTTTGGCGATATGGCAAGCAAGGTTGATGATTTTACAAAAACATCAATTCAAGATTTTGGGATGTCGGAGCTAACAGTTAAGCAAATATCAAGCCGTTTCCAAGCGTTAGGTACTTCTATAGGCATTTCGTCAGAACAAGTGGCAAATGGTACAGCTGTGGCAAATAAAGCTCTTATGAGCCAAAATAACACACTATACAAGACTACAGACAGCATGGCTGATATGTCGCTTAATCTTACAAGGTTAGCTGGCGATATGGCTTCATTCTATGATGTAGACCAAGCTGATGTTGCAAAGAGCTTACAATCCATTTTTTCGGGAACAATCGCACCATTAAGGAGATACGGACTTGATTTGACACAGGCCACACTTTCGGAATGGGCTATGAAAAACGGACTTGACGCAAATATCAAGTCAATGACGCAAGCTGAAAAGGTATTGCTAAGATACAACTATGTCATGGCAAATACGCAAGCTGCGCAAGGTGATTTCGCTAAGACCGCAAATACCTGGGCTAACAGTGTAAGAGTCCTTAAGCAAGAGTTTCAAGCATGGGGCAGTATCATAGGTAGCGTAATAATCAATGCTCTAAAGCCGTTTGTTCAAGCCTTAAGCAAAGTAATGCTCAAGGTTATCAGCTTCACAAGAACTGTAGCTGACGCACTCGGAGCAATCTTCGGTTGGACTATCGAGATAGGCGGTGGCGGTGCTA
>ERZ780030.393-NODE-393-length-20098-cov-5.461059_pt1 | contig 20098 bp, 13 predicted proteins | sample MGYA00511857_ERZ780030 | MGnify/ENA primary metagenome ERZ780030 (study PRJEB29588, sample SAMEA2162530) | human gut metagenome | biome: human gut; feature: human-associated habitat; material: faeces | place: Denmark | collected 2008/2010 ... | reverse complement strand
GGAGTATCTCTATCAAGCGCTAATTCAATTAATATTGGTAGATTAATTCCTCAAATTGTTTATTATGTTTATTGCTACAACCATTTAGTTAATTGTGGAAAAATTAAATTTGGGGATAAAATTAATTTTTCTGTACCAACTGGAAATTTTGGAAATATCCTAGCATGCTATATCGCTAAAATGATTGGTACCCCAATTAATCATATAATTTGCTCATCTAATAAGAATAATGTATTAACTGACTTCTTTAAAACAGGCCAATATAATGCTAATCGCCCATTTTATGTGACAAATTCTCCATCAATGGACATATTAATATCCTCAAATCTTGAAAGACTATTATATTTAATGACCCATGATAAGAACTATGTTAAGGAGCTTATGCAAAGTCTAAATCAAAATGGCTCTTATAAAGTAAATGATGTGTTACTTGCTAAGCTTCATGAAATTGATTCCGTTTATGTAGATGAGGCTAAAACAGAAGGTGAAATAAAAAATCTATATTTTGATAAAGGTATTTTAATTGACCCTCATACAAGTGTGGCTTATAGTGGCTATCTTATGACTAAGCCGCAAGGATTTACGGTATGTGTTTCAACCGCTAGTCCTTATAAATTTCCTAAAACAATTGCCAAGGCTTTAGGTCTTGATTCAAGCAAGGACGAAATTGCATTAATTGAAGAGATTAAAAATAAAACAGGTTTTATGCCTGATGAGCGTATTTTGGCTCTTAAGGATATTAAGCTGAATCCTTTTGTTTGTGAAAAGGATAAGATAAAAGAAAATGTGGTTAAAAAGGTGAAAGAATATGCTAAAAATTAAGGTTCCAGCAACAAGTGCTAATTTATCAGTTGGTTTTGATACTTTAGGACTAGCATTAAATATTTATAATGAATTTAGCTTTGAAGAAAATAATAAGGATGATGTTAGTGCCTTTGCAAGCGAATTTAGAGTCAATAATTTAGTTCTTGAAAGCTATAAACGCTTTTTTGAATATTATAAGCTTAATTATATTCCGGTTAAAATTAATCCACTTAAAATCGAAATTCCTTCATCAAGAGGGCTTGGCTCATCAGCTTCCTGTATTGTTGCGGGAGTAATGGGGGCTAATTTAATTTCTGGTTCTTCACTTAAGCCTTTTGAGCTTTTAGACCTATGCGCTAAAATTGAAGGACATCCAGATAATGTTTTACCTGCACTAGTGGGAGGACTATGTGCAGCATTCAAGCTTGATAGTGAATATTATTTTAAAAAATATATTCCTTCAAATAAATTAAAAATCTATAGCTTAATTCCTCCCTTTGAGCTAAAAACGGAGCTTAGCCGTAGTGTTTTACCAAATATGTATAGTAGAAGTGATGTCGTTTCTAATTTATCACATATTGTTAATTTACCAGCCGCCTTTATAGAAGGTGACATAAAGCTTATCAGGGCTATTTTTGATGATAAAATTCATGAGCCCTACAGGTATAAGCTAATTGAGCATAGCTTAGATGTTAAGGCATATTTTAAAGATTGTGCGGTTGCGATAAGTGGTGCTGGCTCTTCCTTGCTTGTAATTTCTGATAAGGATATTGAGCTTGAGGAAATATATGGTTTTAAAATAACAAAGGTATTAGTTGATAATGATGGGGTGAAAATTGATGAGTGCTAATTATATAGGATTACTTGGACTTGGTCATGTGGGTAGTGGCGTTTATGATATTGTTAAGCAAAATGATTATTTTAATTCTAAAGCTAAAATAAAGAAAATTTTAGTAAGAAGTATAGATAAATATAAGGATTATCCACAGGAGCTTTTAACTACAAATAGTGATGATATTATTAATGATAAGGAAATTAATATTATAATTGAGGCTATTGGTGGAGGAACTATGGCCTATGAGCTTATAAAGAAGGCTTTAGTAAATAAGAAGCATGTTATTACGGCTAATAAGGAGGTATTATCGGTTCATTTAAATGAGCTTTTAAAGCTAGCTCATGAAAATGACGTTTACCTTTTATTTGAGGCCGCTGTTGGTGGTGGAGTGCCAATTGTTGCTAGCATTGTGAATAATGCTAAAACAAATGAAATTAATCACATTAAAGGAATTATTAATGGATCAACTAACTTTTTATTAAGTCTAATTCAGGAGCAGGGCTATTTATATGAAAAGGCCTTCAACGAGGCTTCTCGCTTAGGCTATCTTGAGGCTGACCCAACAGATGATATTTATGGATATGACCCGGTAAGAAAAATTGTTGTGCTTTCGACAATGTGCTTTAAGGGCAATATTTCAATTAATCATGCCTATACCTATCCTATATCTAAGGCTAATGATCAGTTTATTATTTATGTTAATAATAAAAATTATGTTTTAAAATATTTAGCTGAGGCCTATAAAAAGGACAATATGGTTTCAATTCGTGTCGAACCAACAATTGTAAGAAAGGCTTCCTTCTTTGCGATGGTATCAAAGGAATTAAATATTATCGAAATTGATGGAGCCAACACAGGACGTCTAGAGTTTATTGGTAAGGGTGCTGGTAAGATGCCTACAGGAAATGCAATTGTATCTGATCTTACAATGATTCTTGAGGATAGAGGATATATTGATTTTCCTAATAATGGAGAGCTTAATGTATGCTTTAATGATTTGTTCTTTGATCGCTATTTAGTTCAAACGGAAGAGGAGATTCCTGAGGATATCGTTGATTATAAGGATGGTATGTTTGTTTATACGAAGAAGATTTCCGCAAGACAGCTTGAGCAAATCACAAAGAATGCAATGTTTTATGCTAAAATTGAGGACTAGCCTATGGATTCTGATTATGTAATTATAAAAAAGGACAAGCTACCTCAGTGCTATAATGAGGTTTTAAAGGCTAAGGATTTAATTAATAGCGAAGGAATGTCAGTATCGGATGCCTGTAAGGCGGTAAATATTAGCCGTAGTACCTTCTACAAATATTCTAACGATATTTATACATCCTTAAATAGCCTTGGAAGAAAGGCTAAAATAATGCTAAAGGCTTTAAACTTTAAGGGTATTTTATCAAATGTGCTTAATATTATAGCTCAGCATGAGGCTAATGTATTAACAATCAATCAGGACCTTCCAATTCAAAATATCGCTTATATTAGTATTATGATTGAAATTGATAAGATAAATATAAGCTTACCTGAGCTTATTAGTGAAATTAAGGCAATAAAAGAAATAAAAACTATAGATATTTTAGCAATAGAATGATAAAATAATAATATATGAAGAAAGGATGATTACTATGAATAAATTTATGTTTCTAGCGATTGAAGAAGCAAGACATGGAATTACGAGTGGTGAAGGGGGTCCTTTTGGAACGGTGATAGTTAAGGATGGTAAGGTTGTCGGAAGAGGTCATAATCAGGTAGTATTAAATAATGACCCAACCTGCCATGGTGAGATGCAGGCAATTAGAAATGCATCTGCTAATTTACATAGCTTTGATTTATCAGGCTGTGAGCTTTATACAACAGGAGAGCCTTGTCCTATGTGTTATGGGGCTATTTTATGGGCTAACATTAGCAAGGTTTATTATGGCTGTAATGTAATTGATACAGAGGATATTGGATTTAGGGACAATAAATTCTATTCAATGACAGAAGAAGAGAAAAAGCAGTTTATGGTTGAGCTTGACCGTGATGAATGCTTAAAGCTATATTCTGAATATAAAGCAATTAATGATAAGGTAAATTACTAAGAAAAATGGTCTAGAAATAGGCCATTTTTCAATTTTAAAGAAAAAAATCGAAATATGTAAAACGATGGTTGACAATAAAAAAAGAAAGGAGTATAATAAAAAACGTTGCTAGCGATGAGTTAGTAATGAGCTACAAAAGTTTAACTAAAAAACTTAAAAAAGTAGTTGACAATATATCATTAAATGTGATATACTAAGGAAGCGCGATAACTTAGGAAAAGTTAAAGTGCAGTGGTCTTTGAAAACTGAACAAAATGACAATTAATAAGCCAAGCGAATTAATTACAACAACAATTCTGAAAAAAATACATCAGAGCAAAAAGGAAACTAAGAAGTTTTCATAAAATAAAAATTTTATGGAGAGTTTGATCCTGGCTCAGGATGAACGCTGGCGGCGTGCCTAATACATGCAAGTCGAGCGAGGGTACTTGTACCCTAGCGGCGAACGGGTGAGTAACACGTAGGTAATCTACCCTTAAGACGAGGATACCGTTTGGAAACGAACGTTAAAACTGGATAGGATAGTGATGCGAATGCAATACTATTTAAAAGAGCGATCTACTTAAGGAGGAGCCTGCGGCGCATTAGCTAGTTGGTGAGGTAACGGCCCACCAAGGCGATGATGCGTAGCCGGTCTGAGAGGACGAACGGCCACATTGGGACTGAGACACGGCCCAGACTCCTACGGGAGGCAGCAGTAGGGAATTTTCGGCAATGGACGGAAGTCTGACCGAGCAACGCCGCGTGAATGATGAAGTATTTCGGTATGTAAAGTTCTTTTATTTGGGAAGAAAAAACAAATTGACGGTACCAAATGAATAAGCCCCGGCTAACTACGTGCCAGCAGCCGCGGTAATACGTAGGGGGCAAGCGTTATCCGGAATTATTGGGCGTAAAGGGTGCGTAGGCGGGTTATCAAGTCTTTGGTTAAAATGCGGTGCTCAACGCCGTAGTGCCAAAGAAACTGATAGTCTAGAGTATGGTAGAAGTGAGTGGAACTCCATGTGTAGCGGTAAAATGCGTAAATATATGGAAGAACACCAGTGGCGAAGGCGGCTCACTAGGCCAATACTGACGCTGAGACACGAAAGCGTGGGGAGCAAACAGGATTAGATACCCTGGTAGTCCACGCCCTAAACGATGAGTACTAAGTGTAGCCAGAAGGCTGTGCTGAAGTTAACGCATTAAGTACTCCGCCTGAGTAGTACGTACGCAAGTATGAAACTTAAAGGAATTGACGGGATCCCGCACAAGCGGTGGAGCATGTTGTTTAATTCGACGATACGCGAAGAACCTTACCAGGTCTTGACATACTCGGCAAAGCTATAGAGATATAGTGGAGGTTAACCGGGATACAGGTGGTGCATGGTTGTCGTCAGCTCGTGTCGTGAGATGTTAGGTTAAGTCCTGCAACGAGCGCAACCCTTATTGCTAGTTACCATCATTAAGTTGGGGACTCTAGCGAGACTGCCGGTGATAAACCGGAGGAAGGCGGGGATGACGTCAAATCATCATGCCCTTTATGACCTGGGCTACAAACGTGCTACAATGGCTGACACAAAGAGAAGCGAGCTCGCGAGAGTAAGCAAACCTCAGAAAAGCAGTCTCAGTTCGGATTGAAGTCTGCAACTCGACTTCATGAAGTTGGAATCGCTAGTAATCGCGAAGCAGAGTGTCGCGGTGAATACGTTCCCGGGATTTGTACACACCGCCCGTCAAACCATGAGAGTTTGTAATACCCGAAGCCGGTGGCCTAACCGCAAGGAAGGAGCCGTCTAAGGTAGGACAGATGATTGGGGTTAAGTCGTAACAAGGTATCCCTACGAGAACGTGGGGATGGATCACCTCCTTTCTAAGGAGAAAACAAAAATATAAAAAAAGTTGTAAGCGAAGCATATTAAAAGTCATGTTCAGTTTTGAGAGACTAAAAGTTTCTCAGGAAAAAAGAGATCTTTGAAAAGTAGATAAAATTAATCAAAAGAAAAAAACTTAGGTTAAGGAAAAAAGGGCGCACAGTGGATGCCTAGGCACTAGAAGGCGAAGAAGGACGCAACTAACGGCGAAACGCTACGGGTAGCAGTAAGTAAGCAATGATCCGTAGATATCCGAATGAGGCAACTCACCATGAAGAAGACATGGTATACCGAAAGGTAGGCAAGACCCAGCGAATTGAAATATCTTAGTAGCTGGAGGAAAAGAAAGCAAAAGCGATTTTCTCAGTAGCGACGAGCGAAAGGGAAGGAACCCAAATTCACGGCATATGAAATTTTTGATAGATGAACCACTCTGGGAAGGTGGACCGAAGAAGGTGAAAGTCCTGTAATTGAAATCAAGGATGGAATTAGTGAGAAAGAGTACGGCGAGACACGAGAAATCTTGTCGGAATAAGCGAGGACCATCTCGTAAGGTTAAATACTAGCTAGTGACCGATAGCGAACCAGTACCGTGAGGGAAAGGTGAAAAGAACCCCGGGAGGGGAGTGAAAGAGAACCTGAAACTGTGTGCTTACAAGTAGTCAGAGGACGTTAAAGTCTGATGGCGTGCCTTTTGTAGAATGAACCGGCGAGTTACGGTATTTAGCAAGGTTAAGTCTAAAGGGACGGAGCCGAAGCGAAAGCGAGTCTGAATAGGGCGAGAAGTTGAATGCTGTAGACCCGAAACCCGGCGAGCTAGCCATGAGCAGGTTGAAGTTTGAGTAAAATCAAATGGAGGACCGAACTAGGGCCTGTTGAAAAAGGCTTGGATGACTTGTGGCTAGGGGTGAAATTCCAATCGAGCTGGGATATAGCTGGTTCTCCCCGAAATAACTTTAGGGCTAGCGTTAAACAAGAGTTTTATGAAGGTAGAGCACTGAATAGTAGATGGTCCCACCTCGGGATACTGACATTAATCAAACTCCGAATGTCATAAAACGCGTTTAGCAGTCAGACTGCGAGTGATAAGGTCCGTGGTCAAAAGGAAAAGAGTCCAGACCGCCAAATAAGGTCCCAAAATATATGCTAAGTGGAGAAGGATGTAGAGATGCATAAACAACTAGGATGTTGGCTTAGAAGCAGCCATCATTTAAAGAGTGCGTAATAGCTCACTAGTCGAGTGACTCCGCGCCGAAAATGTACCGGGGCTAAGCATATTACCGAATTTGCGGATTCGATACGAAAGTATTGAGTGGTAGGGGAGCGTTCCATATTGGGAAGAAGCAAGATCGAGAGGACTTGTGGACTATATGGAAGTGAGAATGCCGGTGTGAGTAACGAAAAGACAGGTGAGAATCCTGTCCGTCAAAAACCCAAGGTTTCCAGGGGAAGGGTCGTCCGCCCTGGGTAAGTCTGGGCCTAAGGTGAGGCCGAGAGGCGTAGCTGATGGATATCTGGTGTATATTCCAGAACTAGTATAATGACTGATGGAGTGACGAAGAAGGCTAGGATCCGATTCTTAGTGGATTGAATACGAGATATCAAGAGGGGATGTAGGCAAATCCGCATCTATAAATCAAGATATGACAGGTAAAGGATAACGAAGTCAAGCTTCCAAGAAAAGCTTCTAGGGTTAATCATTATACTACCAGTACCGTAAACCGACACAGGTGGGTAGGAAGAGAATTCTAAGACGCGCGAGAAAACCCTTGTTAAGGAACTCTGCAAGTTGGCCCCGTAAGTTCGCAATAAGGGGAGCTCATGTAAAAGTGAGCCACAGAAAAGAAGCCCAAGCAACTGTTTAACAAAAACACAGGTTTATGCAAAACCGTAAGGTGAAGTATATGAGCTGACACCTGCCCGGTGCTGGAAGGTTAAAAGGAGAGGTTAGAGCAATCGAAGCCTTGAATTGAAGCCCCAGTAAACGGCGGCCGTAACTATAACGGTCCTAAGGTAGCGAAATTCCTTGTCAGGTAAGTTCTGACCCGCACGAAAGGTGTAATGTCTTTGGGCACTGTCTCAACAGGGGACTCGGTGAAATCAAACTGCCGGTGAAAATGCCGGCTACCCGCGATTAGACGGAAAGACCCCATGGAGCTTTACTGTAGGTTGATATTGATATTTGGTATGTAATGTACAGGATAGGTGGGAGACTATGAAGCTAGGACGTTAGTCTTGGTGGAGTCGACGTTGGGATACCACCCTTTGCCTATCGAGTATCTAACTAGTGTAAGTGGATTACAAAGGACAGTGTCAGTTGGGCAGTTTGACTGGGGCGGTCGCCTCCTAAAGAGTAACGGAGGCGCTCGAAGGTTCCCTCAGAATGGTTGGAAATCATTCGCAGAGTGTAAACGCAGAAGGGAGCTTGACTGCAAGACAAACAAGTCGAGCAGGGACGAAAGTCGGAGTTAGTGATCTTACGGTACCGCGTGGAAGGGCCGTGACTCAACGGATAAAAGCTACCCTGGGGATAACAGGCTGATCACGCCCAAGCGTTCACAGCGACGGCGTGGTTTGGCACCTCGATGTCGGCTCGTCGCATCCTGGAGGTGGATAAGCTTCCAAGGGTTGGGCTGTTCGCCCATTAAAGCGGCACGCGAGCTGGGTTCAAAACGTCGTGAGACAGTTTGGTCCCTATCTGTCGTGGGCGTTGGAAATTTGAAGAGAGCTGTCCTTAGTACGAGAGGACCGGGATGGACATACCACTGGTGTACCAGTTAGCCTGCCAGGGCTATAAGCTGGGTAGCTACGTATGGAACGGATAAACGCTGAAAGCATCTAAGCGTGAAGCCTCCTCTAAGATTAGATTTCCCACAGAAATGGTAAGACCCCTTATAGACTATAAGGTTGATAGGCTAGGTGTGGAAGCGCAGTGATGCGTGGAGCTGACTAGTACTAATAGGTCGAGGACTTAACCTAAGTTCTTTTGATGATTTTATCTAGTTTTGAAAGATTTAGTTTGGTGGTGATGGCATAGTGGATACACCTGTTCCCATACCGAACACAGCAGTTAAGCACTATAACGCCGATGGTAGTACATTTAGTTGTGCGAGAGTAGGAAGCTGCCAAGCTATCTCTTTTTTTATTTTATACACGCCCTCATAGCTCAGTTGGTTAGAGCACTTGACTGTTAATCAAGGGGTCCTAGGTTCAAGTCCTAGTGCGGGCGCCATTTTTTTTTGCAAAAATGTGGTGTCACGCCCCTTTAATTTGGATTCTTCGGAATCCTTTTTTTATCATTTCAATTGAATCGTATTAGATTAAATGATATAATGCATATGTTTTTAGGTGGTGAAAATATGACTAATCCAATTTATTTAGACTATTGTGCTAATTATCCCGTAAAAAAAGAGGTTTTAGATGAGCTATGTGCAAGCGAGCTTAAATTTTATGGTAATGCTAATTCATCTCATAAGGCTGGCATTTTAGCGCATCAATATGTAGAGCAAAGAAATGAAGTCATTAGAAAATGCCTTAATCTTCCACAGGATATGGAAATTATTCATACATCATCAGCTACCGAATCTAACAATATGGCAATTAAGGGTATTGTGGATGCCTATAGTGCTTTTGGAAATAAAATCCTAGTTTCTGAGATTGAGCATAATTCAATTAATGGCTGTCTATCGACTTTAAAAGATAAGGGCTATCAGATTGATTTTATTAAAACAGAGTCTAATGGCCTAATTTCTATAGATGATCTTAAGGCTAAATTAGATTCTAATGTAATTTTAGTTGTAGCTACAGCGCTTGATAGCGAGCTTGGTAGTCTACAAAAATATAATGAAATTGCCCTTGAGGTAAAAAAATATCCACATGCACATTATCTATGTGATGTTACGCAGGCGATTGCTAAATATGAAATTAGTTTTGAAAATTTAGAGCTTGTAAGCTTTACACCTCATAAATTTGGCGGCTTAACAGGTACCGGTGTATTATTAAAGAAGAAAAGCATCGTAATTATGCCCCTTATTAATGGTGGGTCATCATTAACAGTATATCGAAGTGGTTCTATTCCCGTTGGTTTAATTTCCTCAACCGCTAAGGCTTGTGAAATTATGACATGTGGAAGAGCTGATTCTGTTTTAAAGCTTAAAAGGCTAAGTGAGCTATTCTTAAAGCTTGCCAGCTTAAATAAGAATATTCAAATTAATTCATTTGAAAATTTATTTATTTTTAATATCGGAATTGAAAATCATAAAGCAAGTGATGTTGTGTCATATTTATCAGAGCATAATATTTATGTATCGCAAAAATCAGCTTGCTCAATTAAAAACACTCCCTCAAAGATTGTAATGAGTGTTTATCATGACAAAAAAAGAGCTTTAGAATCATTCCGTGTTTCAATTAGTGAAAATACAACTGACGATGAAATAAGAGAGCTTTTTAAGGTACTGGAGGAAATCTAATGGAAAGATATCAAGAAATCGAAAGAAGTATAATTAAAACATATCGTGCCAACATTTGGGCTAAATTTGTTAAGGCATGTAAGGAATATGAATTAATTAAGCCTCATGATCATATTTGTGTATGTATTTCAGGAGGAAAGGATTCAATGCTAATGGCTAAGCTTTTCCAGGAGCTTCATCGTCATTCTGATTTTGAATTTGATGTCACCTATTTAGTAATGGATCCAGGCTATAATGAAATTAATCGTCAGGTTATTATGAATAATCTTGAGCTTTTAAAGGTTCCTGCCGTTGTAAGAAATACCGACATTTTTGAAATTGCCAATAGCCAAGAAAAGAATCCATGCTACCTATGTGCTAAAATGCGTCGTGGTGCCCTATACCGTATTGCTAAGGAGCTAGGCTGTAATAAAATCGCCCTTGGACATCACTATGATGATGTAATTGAGACGATTTTAATGAACATGCTTAATGCTGGCTCCTTCCAAACCATGTTACCAAAGCTACATTCAGCTAATTATGAGGGAATGGAGCTTATTAGACCAATGTATTTAATCCGTGAGGCTGATATTTTAAGGTGGAAAAAATACAATAACCTTCAATTTATTCAATGTGCATGTCGCTTCACTGAAAACTGTGCTATTTGTGACAATGGTGGCGGTGGCTCTCAAAGAGCTAACACTAAGCGTCTTATTCATGAACTTTTAGATTATAATCCAATGGTTGAAAAGAATATTTTCAAATCAGCTCAAAACGTTAATTTAGATAAAATTATTGCCTATAAAAAGGGTAAGGAAATTCATAGCTATCTTGATACATACGATGAGGACAAATCAAGTGCTGAATAATATTTAGCTTCTTTCATTTCGAAGGAAGCTTTTTTTATGCCCTTGCATATGCTTTAGAGGTGATAATATGTATAATTCAAGCCTCGAGCTTATAGGAAATGGACCTTTAATTTTACTTAAGCATATTATGGAAAAATATGGCTTTGAGGGAAATTTATATGCAAAATATGAGGGCTTTAATTTAACAGGCTCTATTAAGGATAAGGCCGTACTTATGATTATAAAAGATCTTGAGGAAAAGAATCTTCTAAGGCCCGGGATGACAATTGTTGAGTCTACAAGTGGAAATACCGGTATTTCCTTGGCCTTAATTGGGCATCTTTTAGGCTATAATGTTATTATTGTAATGCCAGAAAATATGTCAGATGATAGAAAAAAACTCATAAGAAAATATCAAGCCAAGCTTATTCTTACAATTAAAGAGGAAGGAATGAAGGGGGCAATTAATAAAGCAAAAGAACTTGCAAGTGATAAAAATAACCTTTATTTTAATCAATTTTATCAACAAGCAAATATTGATGCTCATATTAAAATGACCGCAAAAGAAATAGATAGAGAACTTCAAGGTAAAGTGGATACAATCGTTTGTGGAATTGGTAGTGCAGGTACAATTATGGGCCTTGCAAAATACTTTAAGCATCAAAATCCTAATATTAAAATAATAGGAGTAGAGCCAGCCTCATCTCCTTTTATCAGTGATGGCGTTGCCGGAGGTCATAAAATTGAAGGAATTGGAGCGGGCTTTTATCCGTCACTTTTAGATCGGCTTTTAATTGATGAGATTGCTAAGGTTGAAGATGATGAGGCAATTAAGGCTGAAAAAATTCTTTTAGATGAGGAGGGCCTTTTTTGTGGTACATCCTCAGGAGCGGCTCTTATGGGCGCGATGAGATACAAATCAAGAAAAAATATAGTGGTGATTTTACCAGACAATGGCTATCGATATTTAAACAATTAGCACTTGCCATTTGACAGTGCCAATTAATAAGACTATAATATAGCTGTAATGATATTTTACTATTTAAAAATAGCTAAAATTAGAAATCGAGGTCTTAATATGGTAGCTATGTTAATGTATGGTGTATCTTTACGTGAAAAAATGCTAAAGGGAGTTAATGATTATTTAAGATTAGCTTCATCAAGCTACGGTCCTAGCTCATATAACACAATTATTGATAAAAATGGTGATATAAAAGCTTCTAAGGATTCATATTCTGGTGGAATGAATGTTAATTTTGAAGATCAATTTGAAGGCTTAGGCTATAAGCTAATGAAGGAAGCCTCTCATCAAATGAGCCTTGAATGTGGTGATGGAAGAGGCTTAGTATCTATTCTTACAGCTAGCATGATTAATGATGGAATGACAGCCTTAAATGAAGGAGCCAATCCTATTCCCTTGCGTGATGGCATGAATAAATGCTTAGTAAAGGTGCTTAACATTCTTAAAAATGAAAGCTTACCTGCAAGTGATGAAAGAATTAAAGCTGTAGCTTTAAGTGCAAGCGGAAGTGAAGATATCGCAAACAATATCTTTAAGGCCATTAGGGATAGTGGCGATGGAGGAATTGTTAGCGTCATTAAGGGTAAAACGAATGAAACAGAGTTAATTGAAACGGCAGGCCTTAGATTTAATCAGGGCTTACAAAATATTTCAATGCTTAATGAGAAAAATGAAATAACAGTTGATGATCCTTATATCCTTCTTACTAGCACTAAGCTTCAAAATATTGATGATATTTTGCCAATTCTTGAGCAAATTAGGGCTGCTAATCGTCCTTTAATTATTATTGCTGATGATTTTGATAGTTCAATTAAGGACGTAATTGAACAAAATAATCTAAATAAGGTCTTTAGAGTATATCTTATTAAAGCTCCTGGTGTGGGTGAAGACAAGCGTATTTTAATGAATAATATTAGAGTATTTACCGGTTCAATAATTTATACTGACCATTTAATTGATCACATGCGTGAGGCATCAATTGATGATTTAGGTGGCTGTAGTGAAATTGTAATTTCTAAGACTAAAACAACAATTATTGGAGGTCATGGATCTAAGGAAGATATCGAGGAGCAGGCTTCATATTTAAAGGATCTTATTAAAAATACAACTAAGGATTATGAAAAAAGGGCCTATGGACTAATGCTTCAGGGCTTGACTGGTAAGGCTATTCAAATTGCTGTTGGGGCATCCTTAGATAGTGATACAGTTGTTGAACTATATCAAAGAGCCCTTAACTCAACAATGAGTGCGAAAAGACATGGCGTTCTTGCCGGTGGTGGAAGCGCCTTATATCAAATAAAGCTTGAGCTATCCTCGGCTAATGACGAGGCTAAGGGTGAGCAAATTCTAATTAACGCTTTAAAGAAGCCTCTAGAAGTTCTTCTTAAGAATGCCGGAATTAATAGATTACCAGCAATTGGTAAAAATCAAGGAATTAATGTCTTAGCTAATAAGGAAGCTAATATGCTTGAGGAAGGAATTATTGATTCAGCTGAGTTAATTATGGAGGCTTTAAAAATTTCTGTAAGTATTTCCTCATCATATTTAACGAGTGAATGTGCTGTCATTAAAAAATAAAAAATATGCTTGACAATAAACCTCACTTTAGGGTTAAACTATACTTAAGAAGGAGGTATTATATGAAGCTTGTTAAAAAAGGACCCGAAACATTTACCGAACGGTTTAAAATGATGCAAAGGCAGCTTAATCTTTTGTTACAGAAAAGAGATGAGCTTGAAAAATCAATTAAGCTAGTAAAAAGAAAAATTGCATATTATGAAGAGGCTATTAAAAGCGGTAATACCCCTGTCTTTTATGCATGTGAAAAGGAGTAATAAAAATGAGAAAAGATTTTGGTTCAAAAACATATTTATATCCAATGCCTGTACTAATTATTGGTACATACAATGAGGATGGAAGTGCTAATGCAATGAATGCGGCCTGGGGCGGTATTAGTGATTATGATAAAATTTCGATTGCACTTTCAAATCACAAAACAACTGATAATTTAAAGCTAACTAAGGCCTTCACTGTTTCTGTTGGTGTTGCACCTGAGGTTGTAGCCTGTGACTATGTAGGAATCGTATCTGGGGCTAAGGTTCCTAATAAGGTAGAAAAGGCGGGCTTACATGTGGAAAAATCTAAGTTTGTAAATGCCCCTCTTTTTAAAGAGCTTCCTTTAGCTCTTGAGTGTGAGCTTGTATCATTTGATGGAAAAACAGAAATTTTAACTGGTAAAATTATTAATGTATCAGCTGATGAATCTATATTAACTGATGGTAATATTGATGCTAAAAAGCTAAGACCAATTACCTATGATCCTGTTAATCATAATTATATTGAGTTAGGCGAAATTGTTGGAAAAGCCTTTGATGCTGGTAAGAAGCTAATTTAGGAGGAACTATGCAAAATTTTAATTACTATACCCCTACAAGATTAATTTTTGGACATGACGCAATTAAAGAACTTCCTCAAACGCTTGAAAAATTAGGAAAAAAAGTTCTTTTAGCCTATGGTGGTGGAAGCATCAAAAAAATAGGACTTTATGATGAGGTAAAAAGGCTTTTAGCATCATATGAAATCTATGAGCTGAGTGGAATTGAGCCTAATCCTAAATATTCAACTAGTGTATTAGATGGTGTAAGAATTTGTAAGGAGCATCAGATTGATGTTGTTCTTGCAGTTGGTGGAGGATCTGTTCTTGACTGTGCTAAGGCTATTTGTGCCGGAGCTTGCTACGATGGTGAGCCTTGGGATTTAATTTCATATAAGGTTAAGGCTAAGAAGGCTTTACCACTTGTTGATATCCTAACCCTTGCAGCAACTGGCTCTGAATATGACAGCGGTGGTGTAATTTCTCGTAGCGAGACTAATGATAAGATTGGCTATATGGATGAATTACTATTTCCGGTTGCATCAATTCTAGATCCTAAATATACCTTTAGTGTATCAAAGAAGCAAACAGCTGCCGGCACAGCCGATGCAATTAATCATGTGATTGAGCAATATTTCTGCAAAGATTCCTCAATCCTAACTGATGGAATGTGTGAGGCAACAATTAAGAGCCTAATGCATAATGTTAAAATAGCCCTTGAAAGCCCTGATAATTATGAAGCAAGAGCCGAGCTTATGGTAGATTGCTCCCTTGCTTGTAATGGTATTCTTTCAATTGGGAATTCTGCTTCATGTTGGCCTTGCCATGGTATTGAGCATGCCTTAAGTGGCTATTATGATATCACCCATGGTGAAGGACTTGCGATTATTACCCCTAAGTGGATGAAGCATATTCTAAATGATAAGACATTGCCTCGCTTTGTTTCATATGGTGTCAATATTTTTGGCATTGATAAGGGCCTAGATTCATATGAAATTGCCAATCGTGCTATTGATGCAACTTATGATTTCTTTAAATCCCTAGGTATTCCTATGACTCTTAAGGAAGTAGGAATTGATGCCTCAAGGCTTGAGGAGATGGCTCATCATATTGCTGTAAATGAAGGTCTTGATAATGCTTGGGCGCCTCTATCTGAAAATGATATCCTTGAAATATTAAAGGCTTCCTTATAATTAAATAACTTAATTAAATTAAATATTTAATTTTGTCTGAGAGAATTATTTGCCTCTCAGATTTTTTAATAGATAAAAAAACAATATTAAAATGTTGATTTTGATTATTTATCTAATTATAATAAAATCAAATGCAGAAAAGAGGCGTTATTTATGAATAATATTAAAAATTCTGGACTTTATGATCCTTCATATGAGCATGATGCTTGTGGTATTGGAGCGATTGTATCGATTGATGGTATTAAAAGCCATAAAATTGTTGAGGATGCCTTAGATATTTTAATTCACCTCGAGCACAGAGGTGGTACTGGTGCAGAATCAAATTCGGGTGATGGTGCTGGTATTTTAGTGCAGCTACCTCATGATTATTTCAAGGAGCTTGATTTAGGCTTTAAAATAGCTGATGAGGGAAGCTATGCTGTTGCGCAAATATTTACTTCCAAAAATGAAGAAATCATGAAAAAAAGCCTTGATCTTTTTAGAAGCTCTCTAGATGAACTTAAGCTTCATCTTTTGGGCTTCAGAAAGGTACCATTTAATGCTTCTGAGCTTGGTATGCAGGCTAAAGGCTCTCTTCCAGGAATTTATCAGGCCTTTATTGAAAAGCCTTCAAATGAAAGTAGTCTTGAATTTGAAAGACACCTATATTTAGCAAGAAGAATTATTGAAAAGAACGCCTTAAAATTAAATTTATCCGATTTTTATATTTGCTCAATGTCTTCTAAGACCATTGTATATAAGGGTATGCTTGTATCAACGCAGGTTCAAAGCTTTTATGTTGATTTAACGGATATTAGATTTAAAAGTGCAATTGCGACTGTGCATTCTCGCTTTTCTACTAATACCTTTCCTTCATGGAGTAAGGCTCATCCTTACCGTATGATTTGCCATAATGGTGAAATTAATACCATTAAGGGTAATGTTAATGGTGTTATGGCGCGTGAGGGCTTATTTAAATCTAATATTTATAAGGAGCATTTAGCGGAACTATTACCCGTAATTGCTAATCCTTCAAGTGATAGTGCGATGGTGGATAACTTTATTGAATTTTTAGTCATGAATGGCAGAAGCATTGAAGAGGCAATTATGCTTCTAATTCCTGAGCCTTGGACTAAGGATTCTAAGATGAATGCTAAGCTAAGAGCATATTATGAATTTAATTCAACCTTTATGGAGCCATGGGATGGTCCATCGGCTATTATTTTTACTGATGGTACTAAGCTTGGTGCAACCTTAGACAGAAATGGCCTAAGGCCAGCAAGGTATTGCCTTAAGAAGGATAATACCTTAGTTATTTATTCGGAAACCGGATCCTTAAATATTGACGAGAAGGATATTATATATAAAAAGCGTCTTGAACCAGGCAAGATGCTGCTAATTGATACTAATGAAAAAAGAATTATTGCTAATGAGGAAATTAAGCTTAAATATGCAACAGAGTATCCTTATACTGAATATGTTAAAAATATTATTAAGCTTCCATCACATTCCTTTGAAATGACACCTAATTTAGATGATGAGCGCTTTAATGATTTATGCTCATTCTTTAAATATAGTAATGATGATATTAATAATTCAATTATTTATCAGGTTAATAATCAAAATGATAAAACGGTGGCAATGGGATATGATAGACCTCTTCCAGTTTTAAGAAGGAATATGGGCTTATTATTTGATTACTTTATGCAAAATTTTGCTCAGGTTACTAACCCACCTATTGATTCAATAAGAGAAAATAACGTTACAAGCCAGCGTATTTATGTTGGTCGTGAGGAAAACCTAATTCATCCTACAGCATCTAATGCTAAACGAATTAAGCTAAAAACACCGATTATTTCCTTAGATGAATTAAATCAAATTAAATCACTAAATCAAATTATTACAAGTGAGGTTTTTATAACCTATGATCCTAAGCAACAAAATCTAGCCTCTGCGATTGAAAATATTTGTATGAATGTAGCAGATTTAATTAATAATGGCTCTTCCATTATTATTTTGTCAGATCGAATGGCATCAAATAAGAATGTTGCGATTCCATCAATGCTTATTTGCTCAGCGGTCCATACATACCTTACAAATAAATCCTTAAGAACGCATGCGTCTTTAATTTTAGATTCATATGAGCCTCGTGAGATTCATCATTTTGCTTGTTTGGTTGGATATGGTGTAACTGCTGTTTGTCCAAGACTTGTTTATGATATTATTAATCGTAAGATTAAAGCGGGTGTGATAAAGAAATCATACGATGAGGCCGTTAGAAATTATATTAGTGCTAATACTAAGGGTATTACTAAAATTATGAGTAAGATGGGTATTTCAACTATTCAATCATATAATGGTGCCCAAATTTTTGAGGCCTTAGGGCTATCCTATGAGCTTGTTAGTAAATATTTTCCAGGAACACGCAGTGCTGTTTCAGGAATTGGACTTAAGGAAATTGAAGAGGATTTACTAAAACGTCATAATAATATAAAGGATAATGATGATAAGGAGATACTTCTTGATAAAAAGGCTATTGAGCTTTTACAGGATTCCACACAAAAGGGTGATTATGAAGAATTTAAGGAATATTCAAGCTATGTAAATAGTAAGATATTTAATCTTCATAATTTATTTAAGCTTAAGACTAAGAATTCTATTTCAATTGATGAGATTGAACCAGCCTCTGAAATTGTAAAAAGATTTTCGACCGGCGCTATGAGTTTTGGTGCTATATCTAAGGAGGCGCATGAAACCCTTGCAAGAGCTATGAATAAAATTCATGGAATGTCTAACTGCGGTGAGGGTGGCGAGGATATATCTAGATATGAATCGGATTCTAATAGCCAAATTAAGCAAATTGCGTCTGGTCGCTTTGGTGTAACCATTGAATATTTAAATAGTGCTAAGGAAATCCAAATTAAGGTGGCACAGGGTGCTAAGCCTGGTGAGGGTGGAAATTTACCTAAGAATAAGGTATATCCATGGATTGCTAAGGCTCGTAATTCAACGCCTGGGGTTCAGCTGATTTCTCCTCCACCTCATCATGATATTTATTCAATTGAGGATTTAGCTCAATTAATATATGATTTAAGAAGTGCTAATCCTAATGCTAAAATTTCGATTAAGCTTGTAAGTGAAGCCGGTGTTGGTACGGTTGCATCAGGTGTTGTTAAGGCGGGAGCGAATAAGATTTTGATTTCAGGCTTTAATGGTGGAACTGGAGCTGCCCCAAGAACGAGTGTTTCTCATGCAGGAAAGCCTTTTGAAATCGGTTTGAGCGAGGCTCATCAAACCTTAATTTTAAATAATTTAAGAAGTAGAGTTAAGCTTGAAACTGATGGTAAGCTTCTTACTGGCTTTGATGTTATTGTTAGTGCTATTTTAGGAGCTGATTTATTTAGCTTTTCAAGTGCACCTTTAATTACCATTGGCTGTAGGATGCTTAAGGTTTGTAATTTAAATACCTGTCCTTTTGGTGTTGCAACCCAAAGTGAAAAGCTTCGTAGTAACTTCAAGGGTAAAGAGGATAATGTTGTTAACTTTATGTATTTTATTGCCCAGGAGGTTAGAGAATATCTAGCATTACTAGGCTATAGAAGCCTAAATGAGGTTATTGGTCATGTGGAATTAATTCATCCTATGCCCATAAATGGACTTGATTTTTCAAATCTATTATTTAATCCTGAGGTTCAAAATAAAACCGCTGCTCATTTTGAGAAATATAAGGATGTTAATCTTTTAAATACTATTGATCCTAAAAGAATTTTACCGCTTTGTGAGGATAATTTAAGACATAGCAAGAATTCTACGGTTGATCTTCAGGTTGAAAATACTAATAGAGCCATTGGTACATATCTTTCAGGCTACGTTGTAAGAAATAAAATAAGCCTTGATCATAATGAGGTAGAAATTAACTGCTATGGCAATGCCGGAAATTCCTTAGGGGCATTTTTAACTAAGGGTATTTCAATAAATGTAATAGGTGATGCTAATGATTATGTTGGTAAGGGCTTATCAGGTGGAATTATTAGTATAAGGCCAAGCAAGGATTTTATGGGCAAAGAGGAAGAAAATATCATTAGTGGTAATGTCTGCTTATATGGAGCTACATCAGGTGAGGCCTATTTTGCAGGTGAATGTGGTGAGCGCTTTGGTGTAAGATTATCTGGAGCTAAGGCAATTGCTATCTCTGTTGGTAATCATGGCTGTGAATATATGACAGGTGGTGAGGTTATAATCCTTGATAGAATCGGTCATAATTTTGCATCTGGTATGTCAGGAGGAGTATGCTATATTAAGCGTAGTAAGGAAAATCTTGAAAATATCAATCCGGATCTAATAAGTATATATGATTTGAAAGAAGATGATTTTTCATATTTAAAGAAGCGTATTAATCGCTTTATTGATATGACCAATTCAAACTACGCTAAAAATCTATTAAATAATATTAAGATTAGTGATTATGTAAAGATAATACCTAATGATTATAAGCATATGCTTGACTTGCTTGATAAATATAAAAATGATGATAATGCCCAAATGAAGGCATTTGAGGAAGCTATAAGCTAGTATAAGAGAAATGGTCTAGAAATAGGCCATTTTTCAATTCTAAAGAAAAAAATCGAAATATGTAAAACGATGGTTGACAATGAAAAAAGA
>ERZ780030.374-NODE-374-length-20865-cov-4.529073_pt1 | contig 20865 bp, 19 predicted proteins | sample MGYA00511857_ERZ780030 | MGnify/ENA primary metagenome ERZ780030 (study PRJEB29588, sample SAMEA2162530) | human gut metagenome | biome: human gut; feature: human-associated habitat; material: faeces | place: Denmark | collected 2008/2010 ... | reverse complement strand
GAATCAGCTCCTGAATCAGGACGGTCTTACCAACACCGGCACCACCGAACAGACCGATCTTACCACCCTTTGCATAGGGTGCCAGCAGATCGATAACTTTAATACCGGTCTCCAGCATCTCTACGACCGGGCTCTGCTCTTCGAAGGAAGGCGGATCTCTGTGGATGACCCAATGCTCCTCTCCCTCCAGGGATTCTCCACCATCGATGGTCTCTCCCAATACGTTGAACAATCTTCCCAGTGTCTTTTTACCTACCGGAACCTGAATTCCTTTACCGGTAGCAATAACATCCATATCCTTGCAGAGTCCTTCACTGGCACCTAACATAATACAGCGGACGGTATTGTTGCCGATATGCTGTGCCACTTCCATGACCAGACGTTTACCTTCGCTGTATACTTCCAGAGCATCCTTGATAAAAGGAAGGTCATTGTTCTCGAACTCTACGTCTACAACAGGTCCCATGACCTGAACGATCTTACCATGATTTTTTTCACTTACGTTACTCAATTGCTCAGGACCTCCTTTCTTGCCTTTTTCTTCTTTTTCTGAGCCTTGGCACCGGCAATGACCTCAGTGATCTCCTGTGTGATCATAGCCTGCCGTACCCGGTTGTACTGAATGGACAGATCATGGATCATGGCGGATGCATTTTTATTTGCAGCCTCCATGGCCATCATTCTGGCGTTCTGTTCACTGCAGAACGATTCTACCAATGCGCCGTATACATATCCCATGACAAAATCGGGAACAATGTTATCAAGCACCGCCTTCGGGGACGGTGTCATGACAAGCGGCTCCTGATACATACTCAGATCCTGTCCGTCTTTGGTAATAAACCGTTCTTTTATGATAGGTAACAGACGCATCATCTGCGGTTCGGTTGTCACGCTGTTTACCATATTGGTATAAATAATATATACCTCATCCAGCTGCTCTGCCTGAAACTGCTCCAGGATCGTCTCCGTAATGATCCGGGCACGATGCAGGGTCGGGTTCTGTGCAGTATAATGAAACTGCTCTGCCACCTCGATGCCTCTGTGTCCGAAATACTGACGTCCCAGCTCACCCACGACAAACAGCTTATATTTTCCTGTCTGTCCGGCTTTCTGCATCTGCTCTTCCGCCATCTTCAGTACATTATGGTTATAGGCTCCGGCCAGTCCCTTATCTGCGGTGACTACTACCAGTCCCGTAGTCTTCTCCTCGGCCGGTTTGTCCTTACGCTCATCGAAGTACTTATTGTCGATCTCCGGTAAGTGACGGACGATTCTGCTGACCATAGTCTGCAGAGTATAGAAGTAAGGCTCCGTCTCTTCCAGATTCTTCTTGGCTTTCCGAAGCTTTGTGGAAGAGATCATATACATGGCATTGGTGATCTTCATAGTATCCTGAATGCTTTTCATACGACTTTGTATTTCTCGCGTATTTGCCATGTTAACCTCCTATATTACTATTACTGTTTGCAAATATTATTTTTGCAAAAATTCCTTTTTAAATTCCTCAGCTGCATCGCAGATCTGCTTATTCAGCTCGTCATCCAGTGCCTTGGTGGTCTCTAACTGACGAACGATGTCACTGTGCTGCTCCTTCATGTAACTTAAGAACTGCATCTGGAAATCCTTCACATGATCTACAGGCACGTCCAGCATTACTCTGCCGTTGGCTGCACACAGGGTCATAACCTGTTCTGCCATGCTTAAAGGTCTGCACAGAGGCTGCTTTAACAGCTCCATCAATACATGACCGTGCTGTAACTGCTCCTTGGTGGCATTGTCCAGATCGGATGCAAACTGTGTGAACACTTCCATCTCACGGAACTGTGCCAGGTCGATACGGATACTTCCGGCTGCCTTCTTCATTGCCTTGGTCTGTGCGGCACCGCCGACACGGGATACAGACAGACCGACATTGACTGCGGGTCTCATACCGGAGAAGAACAGATCACTCTCCAGGAAAATCTGACCGTCCGTGATGGAGATAACGTTGGTCGGAATGTATGCGGATACATCGCCTGCCTGAGTCTCGATGATCGGCAGTGCGGTAATGGAACCGCCGCCCTTGTCTGCGCTCAGTCTTGCGGAACGCTCCAGCAGTCTGGAATGTAAATAGAATACGTCTCCGGGATATGCCTCACGTCCGGGAGAACGCTCCAGTAACAGGGACAGTGCACGGTAAGCTACCGCATGCTTGGACAGATCATCATATACGATGAGAACATCCTTGCCCTGATACATGAAATACTCAGCCAGTGCCGTACCGGAATAAGGTGCGATGTACTGCAGGGGTGCAGGATCGCTGGCGGTTGCGGATACGATAATAGTGTAATCCATGGCATCGTTCTTCTTCAGGGTTCCTACCAGCTTTGCAATGGTGGATGCCTTCTGACCGATGGCTACATAGATACATACCACATCCTTACCCTTCTGGTTCAGGATGGCGTCGATGGCGATGGAGGTCTTACCGGTCTGACGGTCACCGATGATCAGCTCACGCTGTCCACGACCAATGGGGAACATGGAATCGATTGCCAGAATACCGGTCTCCATAGGTACACCTACGGACTGTCTGTCCACGATGGAAGGAGCAGGCTGCTCGATGGGACGATACCCCTCTTCCTTAATGGGACCTGCGCCATCGATGGGTGCTCCCAGAGCATCCACGATCCTGCCCTTGAATCCGTCACCTACGGGGATACCGGCTCTCTTACCGGTACGAACGACTCTGGTACCCTCACGGATCTCGGTATCATGACCGAACAGGATACATCCGATCTCATCCCTGCGGACATCCTGTACCATTCCCTTGACACCGGAATCAAAGATAACGATCTCACCGTACTCAGCATGGTCGATACCATTGACATTGGCGATACCGTCACCTACCCAGCTGACGGAACCGATCTCATGCTCCTGTGCCTGCAGGTGGAAATCTTCGATCTCACCCTTCAGGATAGAAATGATCCCCTGCTCGCTGGCAGTCTTACCTACCTGGGAAAGCTTGTCTGCGAACTGCTTCATACGGCCATTGGTACTCCAGTCATAGACTTCGTTACCGGCACGGATGATGAAACCGCCGCCCAAAGCCGGGTCTTCCTTCGTCTCGAAGACCATATCGTCTCTGTGATATTTCTTCTGTACAAAATCACGGATATTCTGTAACTGCTCTTCTGTCGGTGCTGTCACATAGGACAGGGTCACAACGAACTCACCCTTTTTCTCGGGAGAGAGTTCTCTGTAGGCAGTACAGATATCATCCCACAGATAGATATCTCCGTTATCACACAGGACCTTCAGGAAATCTCTGATCTGTAAGGGGAATACTTTTTCTATTACATTGTGCTTGGCAGACAGTGCCACGGCAGGAGATTCGAAATCCAGCTTCACCTGCGGTACGGCTTTAAAGATATCGCCTGTCTGACCTACAATGTCTCCGGGGATATTCAGTTCACGCAATCTTTTTGCGTATTCTAAAGCTGTACTAATCAATCTCTTCACCTGTCTTTGCTATAAATTGGTTGTAAAGTTCTCTGTCTGAATCTGCATTCTGTTTGGCTGCCACCAGCTTTGCAGTAGCTTCCACTACCAGACCGGCGATCTGCTCCTGTGCCTGCTGGATACGCTTCTGCTCTTCCAGTGCGGCATTTTTATCGGCATTGTCCAGGATCTTTTTTGCTTCGGTCTGGGCATCTGCCACGATACGGTCATACTCGTTGCTGGCCTTGCCTCTTGCCTCGTTCAGGATGCCTTCCTTTTCTGCCTGGACACCGCTTAAGGATGCCTCGTACTTAGTCTTGAGTTCGTCGGCACTGTCCTGTGCAGCTTTTGCATCTGCATATTGCTTATCGATCTCTGCCTGTCTTGCATCCAGGATCTTGTGGATGGGCTTGATCAGGAAGATCTTCACAATGGCAAATATGATCAACAGATTCAGGATGGTCCATACAATATTAATATCTAATCTCAGCATGTGCTTTCATCCTTTCTTACGTCGTTATACCGTTCCTTATGCCATGAATAAGATAATTAAGATACCGATAACGAATCCGTAAATAGCGGTTGCCTCTGCCAGCGCACCACCTAACAGTAAGATCTTGGTGATCTTGCTCTCTGCTTCCGGCTGTCTTGCCACAGCCTCTGCTGCCTTACTTGTTGCGATACCGATACCGATACCTGCTCCGATACATGCCAGTGCTGCAATACCTGCTCCAATAGCTATCATAATGAATCCTCCTAGTTTTAAAAAAAGTGTTGTTAGTGAATAGTTACTTATTCAATGGCTTCCTTAATGTACATAGATGTCAGGAATACGAATACATACGCCTGGATCAGTCCATCAAAAATATCAAAGTAAAAGCTGAAGGGTACCGGCAATGCTACCGGAACCAGAAGCTTCAGCAGCTCCATGATAACGAATGCTCCCAAAACGTTACCAAACAATCGCATACACAAAGACAGGGGCTTGATGAACACCTCTAGGATATTGATGGGTGTTACGATCGCGATAGGCTCGGTGAAGCTCTTGATCCATCCGCCCACGCCTTTTTTGCGGATGCCTGCTGCTTCCACCAGGATGATACTCATCAGTGCCAGTGCCGCTGTTACGTTCAGATCCTTGGTAGGGGGCTTCATACCGAACAATCCGATGATATTGGATATGCCCAGGTATAACAGTACACTTACCAGATACGGTACATACCGTTTCCCTTCCTCTCCGATCATTCCCGTAACAATGCCTTCCAGCTTCGTCACGATCGTCTCTGCCACCAGCTGTCGTCTGCTGACATTGTGTACTTTGAGGTTGCTTGTAAGGATAATCGACAAGATCAGAATGACTGCCATGACTACCCATGTGATCACTACCGATTCCGCAATATCCAGCTGTACTCCGCCGATCAGTGGAAGACCTGCCGGAAGCTTGATTGAAAACGCTGTATCACAGTTCAGTTCTTTGAGCAGTTCTGATGCCAATTCCTCCATAATACCACTTCCTTTCCGTAAACATCCCTGAAGGAGTTTCCGCTCCCTCATGGTCGTTGCTATTTTACTCCTATTTATAAAAAAGCGTAAGATACATTTTTGCTAATTTGTCCTATGCAAAAATCAAAAGTTATGGCATATATTAACTATAAAAAAATGAGGTATCAGAAAATTATATGACAAAATTAGTCATTTTGGGACGCAAGTCCAAAACAGGAAATTATGAAGCCTTTTTCCGTGCACTTCCCGCGCAGATCGTGACTACTCTGGTTCCCGGAGAGGTCATTTCCTGCGACGCTCTGATCCTGCCGGGCGGCGGAGATATCACTCCTGCTTTTTTCGGTGAAAAAAACAAAGGTTCCCGCACTGTTGACACCGAACTGGACATCCTGCAATTCCAGGCTCTCGACATAGCGATTGCCGCCGGAATCCCTGTCATCGGGATCTGCAAGGGCATGCAGGTCATCAATGTTGCCTTCGGCGGTACGATCATACAGGATATGCCCGAAGACTGCCTGCACAGTTCCCCTTCCGGCGATGTGTTTCATGATACTATTATGGTAGATGATTCCCATCTTTTCAAGTATTTTCCTGTCAAAATGCGCGTCAACAGTGCCCACCACCAACGGATCGACCGCTTAGGTCAGCACCTTAAGATCATCCAGGTCTGCCCTGACGATGGCTGCCCCGAAGCTTTGGAGCATGACGAGCTGCCGATCCTTGGGTTACAGTGGCATCCGGAGAGGCTGCCGGAGTGTGTCGGGGAACCTCTCCTTTCTCTTCTTTCTTCTTATTTTTAAACCGGTGTCGCGGTCTTTTCACCGGAACCAATTCCTCCCTGACTTTAACCTTTGCAATCTCGAACAGGGAACGGATGATCCCCCGCAGCATCTCTGCGGTCTGATCGTCCACTTCCTTCAATGCGGTAACTACCGCATTCATACTCTTTTTCCAATCTGCGGTAAAAGTGATCAGATCGTCCGCCTGTGATGCGGAGATCACCTGATAAAGTGTGTCTACAAAGGTACGGACCTGCTCCTCGTTCAGGGACAGGATCCATTCATTCAGAGCCTCGTTCATGATCTTCTGGCTCTCATAGATATCGCCTACATCCACGAAATGATCATCCTTCACCAGCCAGGAGAAAGGATCATGCTGCAGCAGACCGTGGTTTTTACTCTCCACTACGCGGTAATGAATATCCCGCTCGAAGATCATCCCGATCATAGAAGAATGCGGAAGCAGCTTTACCACCTTGTCTTCTATCGCATTGTAATGACATTCCTTCAGCACCTCCGGCCGGAATCCCGGTCCGTCCAGACTGTATATCTTTTGGATCCGCTTCCGTACAAAGGGCGCACATTTCATGGCACTGTACACCGCCAGGTTGCCGCCCTTGGAATGTCCTCCGATGTAAAAGGGCTGATGCAGCCATCCGGTGACCATATTTACATATTTTACACTGTATTCCTGCCCCGGTACCGGATTCAGGAATGCCATATTAAAGTCTTCCTTCCACCCCACAATAGTCTCATCCGTGCCGCGGAATGCCAAAAACAGCGTTCCGTCATCCAGGATAAAGGTAATCGCAGAGAACTGGGTCTCCCACTCCTTTTCCACCAGGTTAATATAACAATTCAGCTTCATATTCCGGAAGCGTCTGCCGCTAAGCAGCCCTTCAAACAGTGCCCGGTTCTCCTTTTCAAAACGCACATCTCCGAACAGCTGCTCCACATCCGGCCGTTTGGCGATCTCCTGCAGCGTCACAGAAGGACCGTTGTGACGCACATCGCTGACCATTCCGTCGAATTTCAGATAAGAAAGCTGGCATAAGGCCAGACTGTCCACATCATTCAGAGGTTTTTCGCGAAATGGAATATCTCCGTATTTTTTTAAATATTCTATGACTGTTCCCGCCATATACCGCTCCTTTCCGCGAGGAACTTTCCTTGCGTATTTTTCCGGATTGTGTTACGTTTTATACTGTCAGTAGAAAACATTAAGAAGGTGATCTGCCATGTCCACGAACCATTCCAAACAATTTTCCAGAGATTGCATGGTGCAGGCTTTGATGCAGCTGCTTCAGACAAAATCTCTGTCCAATATTACCATCTCAGAGCTGACCGAGCGGGCCGGAGTCTCCCGTATGACTTATTACCGCAATTACAACTCCATGGACGAGATCTTCATCAGTTATCTGAAGGATCTGGTAGATGCCTACCGTCAGGATGTCGCTGCCTGGCCGGATAAAGGCAATTATAACGACTACCGCAATATGCTGCACTGCTATGAATACTTTGATCATTACAGAGAATTCATTGCCTGCCTGGTGAACACAGGACTGGGGCATCTGCTGCTGCAGGCCCTGGACAGTTATATCCTTGATACCTATTATACGGAAGATAAAGGCCGGGATTTCTATTACACGCTTCGTGCGTTCTCCGGTTCCCTCTACAATATCTACGTCACCTGGATCATGGAAAATTCCATGGAATCCGCTGAAGAGATCGTATCCATTATCTGTCAGATCTATTCCTGATCATGATAACAATCATCAAAGGACTGCGCAAAAATACGCAGTCCCTTTTTATTTTTATCTCTGATCCAACGGAACATATTCCAGTTCCTGCATCACGCTCTTATAAGCGGGACGGATGATCTTATCCATATTGATCAATTCTTCAATACGATGCGCGCTCCATCCCACGATTCTTGCGATGGCAAAAATCGGTGTATATAATTCCAGTGGGATCTCCAGCATGCTGTATACGAATCCGCTGTAGAAATCCACATTGGCGCTGACGCCCTTATAGATCCTGGACTTCTGGGAGATGACCTCCGGTGCCATCCGCTCGATCATGGAGTACAATGCGAAATCCTTGTCTCTGCCCTTGGCTACTGCCAGCTTCTCCACGAAGCTCTTAAATACCTGGGCTCTGGGGTCGGACAGAGAGTAGACAGCATGACCCATACCATAGATCAGTCCCTTGCCGTCAAAGGCTTCCTTATTCAAAATCTTGTTCAGATAAACTCTTACCGCATCCTCATCAGTCCAGTCGGACACATGGGCTTCGATATCCCGCATCATCTCTACGACCTTGATATTGGCACCACCGTGCTTGGGTCCCTTCAGAGAAGAAAGCGCTGCTGCCACTACGGAATAAGTGTCGGATCCGGAAGAGGTTACGACTCTGGTAGTGAAGGTGGAATTGTTACCGCCGCCGTGCTCCATATGCAGCACCAGTGCGGTATCCAGTACTTTGGCCTCCAGCTCGGTATATTGTTTGTCGGGACGAAGCATCATCAGCAGATTCTCTGCTGTGGAAAGCTTCTTCTGCGGACGATGTATGTACATACTCTCATCATTGGAATAGTGATTATATGCATGGTAGCCGTAGACTGCCAGCATAGGGAACACAGCGATCAGTCCCAGACATTGTCTTAATACATTTTCAATGGAAGTATCGCTGCAATTTTTATCATAGGAAGCCAGTGTCAGAACACTCCTGGTCAGGGAATTCATGATGTCACTGCTGGGAGCTTTCATGATGACATCTCTGGTGAAGTTGGTAGGCAAAGTTCTGCTGGATGCCAGAATATCGTTAAAATGCTTCAGTTCGTCACGATTCGGCAGCTTACCGAACAAAAGTAAATAAGCCACTTCTTCGAATCCGAAATGATCCCCGCGGAATCCGTTGACCAGTTCGATACAGTCATAACCGCGATACCACAGCTTACCTTCACAGGGTATCTTTTTGCCATCCTCCATTTTGAAGGATTCGATCCGGGAGATATTGGTAAGGCCTGCGACTACGCCGTTACCGTTCTTATCACGCAACCCCCTCTGCACGCCATACTCATCGAACATCTGGGGTTCCAATCTATCTGCCGCTCTGCACAGGCCGGCATGTTCCAACATATACTCTGCGTTTTTCTTCATCCAAATACCTTCCTTTCCCGACATCATATATACTTATCTATCATAACTTTTCAGAAACTACCCTGTCAATTAAGAAAGTATAAAATATTCTTTGTATTCTCTTTGATCTTCTCAGACAGCTCAGCATATTTAATGAGTTCTTCCTCTGTGAAGCCGGCGAATCTGGCAGCATCATAATCCCTCTGTGCCATCTCCAGTTCTTTCATAACGGCATCTGCTGCCGGAAGAATCGTCACGGCGATTCTGCCTCCCCGTTCCTTCCGCTTCGTTTCTGCCATCTCCGCTGTTTTCGTTTTATTTTTTCCGGTCGTCTTATCTTTTTTGGATGGCTTGGGTTCCTTCACCTCTTCTACTTTCAGGAATCCCTTCATGGTCAGTCGCTGCAATCCGCTGGTCAGATTCGTCCGGGTGATTCCGGCGAAATCCGCCAGTTCCCGTCTGCTGTCCCATTCGTGCTTTTCACACAGACACAAAAGCAGACGCACATCCATGACCTTCAGATCTCCTTTTAACGCCACAGGCTCCAGATAATGTTCTAATAACTTTCTCTTACGGTAATCCTCTCCTGCAGGTCCTTCCGCCTGCAAGATCTCTGTATTGACAAAGACTCTCTCGTCTCCCAGCTTCTTGGAACCGGGCAGGATCGAAGGCGGAACGGTGCCGTCCCCCGCAGCATCGATAAAGAAACGGTATACCTGCAGACGGTTCTTCTCATAATCTTCCTCTTCCAGAACATGTTTGTAGAAGTTATTGTAGTACTCAAATACATTCAGCTTCATCTTCACAGTCTTCGAGATATTAATGCCCTGACTGGCAAGAGAGCCTTTCCTCTTCACATAATAATAAATGGGCGCATGCAGGGCATAGAATACTTTCGCATAGCGGATATATTCCAGATTGAACATAAAATCCTCACACCAGCTGATATCCGTATCCATGCGTAGCTTATGCTCTTCCACAATATCCCTGCGGTACAGCTTGTTCCACAACACACCGTAATAAAAATCCGCCGGATTCTCCATCATATGTGCTGCGAACTCTTCTCTGGTGAGCACGCCCTCCTCTTCGATGTCTCCCTTGGGGGACAGACGCTCTCCCACCACGCGGTAAAAGTCAGAAATGACCATGTCACAGCCGTACTCCTCCGCTGCCCGCACGAACAGTCTGGTGGCATCCGGTGTGATCCAGTCGTCACTGTCGAGGAACTGCAGATATTTTCCCCGGGCACGGTCAAGCGCCCGGTTTCTGCTGTCGGAGACTCCGGTGTTCTCCTTTTGGATCACAATGACTCTGGGATCTTGGTCTCCGTACTCTTCACAAATATCGCCGGAAGCATCCGTACTGCCATCATTGACCAGCAGCAGTTCATAATCCGTATATTCCTGGTTCAAAATGCTGTCGACACAGCGTCGTAAATATTGTTCCGCATTGTATATCGGAACAATGATGCTTACCATTGGCCGCATAAGTTCATCCTCTCCAAAAATTACTTCATAAACGATTTCTTCGCTTTTCAAGCTTACGAAATCGTGATCAGTTCATAGTCTCTGCTGCCGATGCCGATCTTCTCCGCATGCTCCAGGCAGGTCTTGTACTCCGCATTGGGAGTGGTATTTTCAAAATGATCATGATGATCGCAAAAGCCTTCTTTTGCCATAGCATCCGCCAGCTGGCTGTTCGGCAGCGGTGTCTGCTTCAGGCAGGCATCCACGCAGGCCTGATCCAGCGCCAGTGGATCAAAGGATGCAAACATACCGATATTAGGCAGAATAGGAGCATCGTTCTCGAAGTGGCAGTCACAGTTTGGAGAGATATCCACTACCAGAGAAATATGGAAATTCGGTCTGCCGTCCACGACAGCCTTCGCATATTCTGCCATGCGGCAGTTGAAATCCTTCGTCGCCGCAGCATCGCCGCTGTGGATCGCATCAAAATTGCAGGCGCCGATGCAGCGTCCGCAACCCAGACACTTCTCATGATCAATGTGCATCTTATGTGTGGTCTCATCATATACCAGTCCATCATTGGCACATTCCTTCATGCAGCGCTTACAGCCCCGGCACAGACTCTCGTCGATCTCCGGCTTGCCCTGCGCATGCTGCTCCATTTTGCCCGCTCTGGAGCCGCAGCCCATACCGATGTTTTTAATAGCACCGCCAAACCCCGCCGTCTCATGTCCTTTGAAATGATTCAGGGAAATAAACACATCCGCATCCATGATGGCACGACCGATCTTCGCATTCTTCACATATTCGCCGCCTTTTACCGGTACCTCGATGTCATCCGTTCCCTTGAGTCCATCGCCAATGATCACGGGACATCCCACCGTCAGAGGCGTGAAACCATTCTCCCAGGCACAATACATATGCTCGATGGCATTCTTACGGTTGCCGGGGTACAGGGTGTTGCAGTCGGTCAGAAAAGGCACACCGCCCAGCTCCTTTACCACATCCGCTACCGCTTTCGCATAATTCGGACGTAAGAAACCCAGGTTGCCCAGCTCTCCAAAGTGCAGCTTGATAGCAACAAATTTGTGATCCATATCAATATTCTGAATCCCCGCCGCCTTCATCAGACGCTTTAACTTACTGGGAAGCCCCTCTCCCAGACGGGTCCTGAAATCTGTAAAATATACCTTTGATTTTTCCATTGATTTATCCTCCGAGCAAAAAAGATACTACGATTATAACATATCTTTTCCGCTTTTTGAGAATTTTTTTGCATTCTCCACGAAGCGCTCCGCGAACTCCGGGCAGGATGGATAATAGAGGTGGGGAAAACCGTACCAGTGACTCTCTCCCACGTGGATACAGGGATAATTTCGTCCGGTGGAGGGTTTGGTAGCGATGCAGTCTGCGCCGTTGTCTTCACTGTCATAATAGTGGAATTCGTGGGCACGGATGCGGCTGCCACGAGGCATAAAATGTCCGCTGTTCTCTTCCAGTTCAATGTATCCGAAGCGCACCAGATGTCCGGTGTCGAAGCATTTACCGGGCAGGACTCCCGCCATGGGATAGGAATGTCCTTCCCGGTCCGTCAGGGTCGTATGCAGGTATAGAAAACCGCCGCACTCTGCCACCGCGGGCAGGCCGTCTGTGACTGCCTTCCGGATTGCTGTGCGCATGGCATCATTCTCGCTTAACTGTCCGGCATACAGTTCCGGATATCCACCGCCCAGTAACAATCCGTGAATGTTTTCCGGTAAGGTCCTGTCATGCAGCGGGGAAAAATACACCGGTTCCGCGCCCGCCTGTTCCAGCAGACGCAGGTTCTCTTCGTAATAAAAACAAAAAGCTTCATCCCGGGCTACAGCGATCCTCGGGCGCATTGCTTCGCTGGTTTCTACGGAATCCTCCACTACCGTCTCTTCCTCCAACGGCTCCGCTTCCTCTGCGATCTGCAACAGTTTTGAAATGTCTGCGGTCTCCCGTAATCTCTCTGCTGTCATACGGATCTGTCCCTGCAAGTCTTCCAGTTCTCCCGGCATGCACAAGCCTAAGTGTCTGCTGACGATCTGCAGGTCCTTATTTTCCGGAAAATACCCCAGTACCGCAATGCCCAGTTCATCTTCTGCCAAGGGCTTCAGTATCTCATAATAGGCTGCGGACATCCGGTTGAAGATCACGCCACGGATCAGATGTGCCTTATCATAAGCCAGGAATCCGGCAATCAGAGGGATCACCGATCTCCCCATGCCTTTTGCATCCACCACCAGCAGGATGGGGGTCTGCGTCACCTTTGCCAGATGATAGGAGGATCCTTCCTCACGGATGCCGCCCAGCCCGTCATACAATCCCATAACACCTTCCATGACCACAAGCTCGTCTTCTCTGCGATCCTTCAAAAACAGCTTACGGGTGCCCTCTTCTCCGGTAAAAAAGGTATCCAGATTCCGAGAGGGCACCCCCAGCACCTGTCTGTGGAACATAGGATCAATATAATCCGGGCCGCATTTACAGGAAGAAATATCCTCACCGTTTTCTTTAAAAATCTGCAATAATCCACAGGTGATCGTAGTCTTGCCGCTGCCGCTCTTCGGTGCAGCGATCATGATACGACGTATCTTCTTTTTCTGTGCTCCGGTCATCTCTGTACTTCTCCATTCTTACCGTTTCCGGTCTCCCCTACGTTTTGTTTTGTTTTCTTCGCGTTATCCATAGGATCCGTTCCTGTCTCCCGGAACATAAACGAACAGATCCACACCGGATTTTCCGCCTGGGGCAGATGATAGCTTAAGAGCTTCTTCACCCGGCTTACCTGCATCTGCAGGATCTCCTCTTCCTCCACCGGAAAAGTATCCAGCACTTCCTTAAGTTCTGCAATGGTCTCCATGCTGATGGCATTGATCACAATACGCATATGAGGATTCTTCCGGTACAGGGTCTGTAAAATATCCAGCAATCTGCCGCCGCTGCCGCCGATAAAGGCATGGGTCGGCACAGGTAATTCCTCCAGTCCCTCCGGTGCCGTAGCTTCAATGATCTGTATATTATCCATGTGAAAATGCTCTCTGTTCTTCCGAAGCAGTTCCACCGCCTCCGGCTTTCTCTCAATGGCATAGACCTGTACCCCTCCGGGCACCCCGGCGATCTCTATGGCGACGGATCCGGTGCCGCTGCCGATGTCATAGACCACGGCGTTTTGTGTCAGGTTCAGCTTGCAGATGCTGACCTCGCGGACTTCTTCTTTTGTCATTGGCGTTCTGCGGATTTTTCCCTCGGTTTCCGAAGCATCCCGCAGGAAACAGATATCGGCTCTTCCATGGGTCAGGCGTTCCGGTTGCCAGTGAGGATTGCGGATCAGGCAGGTATATAACCCTTCCTCCGTAATCTCCTCACACTGCCCCGGGGTCAGGATCCGGATGCTTTCCTCCGGATAGGACAGCTGATATCCTACAATCACTTCACAGTCTGTCAGTCCCGCTTCTGCAAGCAAATGTCCGATCTTGCGGATGTCCTCACTTCCTGAGGTCAGTAAAAATACCTTTTCATGGCTCTCCACCGTTGCCGAAAGCCGGTTCAGTTTCTTGCCGTGCATGCTCAAAATGGCCGCATCTTCATAACTTTCTCCCACTCGGGCCGCCAGTGTGGCCACGGAAGAAATTCCCGGCAGGATCCGTACTCCTGCGTTCAACACTCCTACGGCAACGGCTTCCTGCAATGCCACATATAGCTTCCTGCATCCGCTGTAAAATCCGGTATCCCCGGAAAAAAGGACCGTTACCCGAAGGGAATCTTTCTGTGCTGTAAGACCGTTTTTCTGTAATTGCTCCAGATACGGCAGAATCTGCTCCGTCATGTAGTAGGGTCTTTTTTCGATTTTAGCAGAATATCTTTCGATCATGCGCTCCGCACCCAGCAGGATATCTGCAGTTTCGATCGCATGCTGCACTTCTTGTGTCTGACCGTTTTTGCTGCCCATGCCGATTCCGGCGAGGCAGATCTCCATGCTGCCCTGCCCGGAGAGCTTACAGTCACAGAGCTGTTCCAGTTTTCCACAGATTTCCGCAAAAGAATACGTATCTACAGCCTTCTTGGCAGGCTGTATCACATACACCGGGATCCCCAGAATTTTCGCAGCTTCCAGTTTCTCCTGATACCCTCCGGTGCGTCCGCTGTTTTTCGTGACCATGTGATGGATATCGTATTGCTTCAGGATAGCGGCGTTCATCTCTGTGGAAAAAGGTCCCTGCAATGCCAGGATCTGTCTGCCTTTGATTCCCTGCTCCATGCACAGTTCCAGGCTCTCTCTGCCCGGAAGGATGCGCACATACAGGCGGTCATGGAGTCTTCCGGAGGCACAATACGTCGACAGTTCCTTGCTCCCTGTGGTCAGCAGAATATTGCCCTCTGTATTCTCCAGCGCTTTGGCACAGTCAGCATTGCTTTCAAAATACCGGATACTTACGACAGGATTCTCTGCTTCCGGAGTCTCCGAAATTTCCCGTTCCAGACGCAGGTAAATGGAAGACTGTGTTTTCACAGCGTCCTGTATGTTCTCTGTAACGACCTGGGCATAAGGGTGGGTGGCATCCACTACGATCTCATAACCCTCGTTACGCAGAAATTCTTCCATCTGCTGCCGATCCATTCTGCCACGGTGAAGAGATACGAGTGGCTGCCCCTTTGTCCCTGCCGCCTCCGCATCCGTCTGTTCCCGCATCACGATCTCACCATATTCCGTTGCCACGCATACGGTATGCGCGATTCCGGCATCTGCCAGGATTTCCGACAGCCGCCGTCCTTCTGTGGTTCCCGCAAAAATTACTATTTTTTTCATCCTGCTCTCCTCCCAAAGAGAACTTAATGTATGTTATTCTCTACATGATATCCGCGCTTTGTGATCAACTTGTCCCCCAGGATCTCCGTCTCGGAATTGCCGATAAATACCGTGGTGAACATATTGACTTCCCGGTCCCTTAATTCCCGCAGCGTACAGGTCACCGCCCGGGTGCCTTCTCTGCAGATATTATCCGCCTAGCCGCAGGGGCGCTCCCCTTCTATGGTTTCCAGTAAAATATCACAGGCTCTTTGCAGATAATCCTTTCGCCTGTGGCTGGAAGGGTTGTAAATTGCCATGGCAAAATCTCCCATTGCTGCCGCCCGCAGTCTCTTTTCGATCTTCTCCCAGGGAGTCAACAGGTCGCTTAAGCTGATCACACAGAAATCATGGTTTAAGGGTGCTCCCAGTACCGCCGCCCCACTGCTTGCCGCTGTAATACCGGGGATCACGATCAGTTCCGTCTTGGGATGTTCTTCTCCAAGCTCATACATCAGCGATGCCAGGCCGTAGATACCGGCGTCGCCGCTGCAGATCAATGCCACCCGCTTCCCGGCTTCCGCCTCCCTAAAACACAGTTCGCAGCGTTCTGTCTCCTGCCTCATAGGGGTGGTCAGCAGTTTTTTCCCTGCAAAACGTTCTCCCAATAATTTGACATATACGGTATAACCCACGATCACATCTGCCTGCTCCAGCGCAGCGATGGCTTCTCCTGTCATCATTTCTTCCCTGCCTGGACCTATTCCCACGATATAGATTCTGTTACTCATCCGTTTTGCCTCTTTCTATCCTTTTAAAGCCACATCCGAATCCGCTCTTTCCATGTTTTCTCTGCAACTGCCACGGTCATGCCATCCTGTGCCTGCTTGCCTAAGAGGATCCATCCGCCTGTCCCGGCTGCTTTCAGGGCGGCGCGCTCGCATACATTGTCCACGCCCACCTGTGTCTTTACGAACTCGGAACCGTGAAATTCTCCCGGCACTGCCTGTAATTCCTGTGCTGTATAAGTCCTAAATGGTATCCTGTATTTTTCACTGAATTCCAGCAGGCATCGTTCCTCTTTTTTCACGTCAATAGAAGCCAATGCTGCGATCTGCTCTATGACAATGCCCTGTTCTTCCAGTATTTTTTTCAAAAATAGATCCAGCTTTGCGCTGTCCGTATCCTTCTTGCAGCCCACGCCCAGAATATATTTTTTCGGCTGCAGCAGTAGTTCTGCTGACTCTTTTCGAAATGTTTCTTCCGTGTCGTCCGCAATCAGGACATCCACTTTTTCCACAGGAGGATACGCACACAGCCGGATCCCTGGCGGAATGGTCTCATCCACTGCCAGATGCCCTGTCTGTACGGACATGGTAATTTCCTCGCCTGCCAATACTTTTGCCGACACTTTGGCGATCCCCTCCCGATTGCAGATCCGCAGATCATTCCTTTTGGCAAAGATATCCACCGCAAAACTGTCATGTAAGTCTGTGGCTGTGGTGATCACCGGTATGGCACCCAATGCTCCTGCCCGACGGACCGCCCCCGGTTATGCGGCCCATTTCCCCGCCCAGGCGGACCGCCAATTCGTTGGCTCCACCCACATGTCCAGACAACAAGGGAATCACATACTTCCCCATCTCGTCTGCCACCAGTACCGGACTGTCGTGCAGTTTATCCATGATCCAGGGGGCAATGGCACGGACCGCGATCCCACAGGCACCGATGAATATAAGTGCATGGCGGGCCGCCATCTGCTCTCCCGCCCACGCGGGCTGTCCCTGGCCCAGTTTGTTTCTGCATCGCTGTCATCCACAGCCGGTACCGTCTTTTTTTCCAGTCGGGAGCATTTGGTATAGAGCGTGACCGCAGTTTCCCCGTCCATGCTCTCCCGGATCCGCTCCGCCAGCTGTTGTCCTGTTTCCGTAAAGCTGATCACACTAATCTTCACGCCGCCCCTCCTGCGTTTCCTCTGCCTGTATGGCACAGCATTTTGCCTGACGGAATTCTGTGGTAAAATCCGCCGCATACAGCCTCGACTTCTGATAATTTCCATGGGTGATAACATCCCCCACCAGTACCAGGGCTGTCTTTTTGATGCCATGTTCTTCCGCTACCTGTGCCAGTGTCTCCACCGTACAGATATAAGCCTCTTCCTCCGGCCAGGTTGCCTTGTAGACAAGGGCTGCGGGGGTGTCCTCCGCGTAACCTCCTGAGATCAGTCTGTGGCTCAGTTCCCGCAGCATTCCCGTGCTTAAATAGATTGCCATGGAAGCATGATGGGCTGCCAGACTTTCGATGTTCTCCTTCTGCGGCACTCCGGTCCGCCCTTCCATACGGGTGATGATCAGGGTCTGGGAAACACCGGGCAGGGTATATTCCAGATTTAACGATGCCGCCGCACCAAAGCAGGCACTGACTCCCGGACAGCTCTCATAAGGGATTCCCAGCTCGTCCAGTGCATCCATCTGCTCCCGCACCGCACCATAGATGCTGGGTTCTCCGGTGTGCAGACGCACCAGCATTTTCCCCTGCGCCTGTGCCTCCTGCATGAGCTTAAGCACTTCTTCTAAGGTCAGGTGCGCACTGTTATGGATCTCACAGTCTGCTTTGGCATATTCTAACAGCTCCGGGTTCACCAACGATCCCGCATAGATGATGACATCCGCCTGTTGCAGCATGTGCATGCCCCGCACCGTGATCAGATCTGCTGCTCCGCTTCCTGCGCCAACAAAGTAAACCATTCCTCCGCCTCCTTACTTTTCGCCAATGCACCGAAATCATTGGCATACATGATACATTCGATCGCAAGCTTTCCCTGCGCCCGCTTCTCCAAATAAAATAAAATACGCTCCATGGCATAATCCATGACTTCCTGTCTCCTGCCGCACTCATCCAGGATCCGCACGGCTTCCTCTGTGGTGACACAGGACAGGAGCTTTGCAGCATCCACTGTCGCCACACCACATTTTACGGCAAAGGCGGTCAACAGCTCCATCCGGCAGTCACCCTCTCTGGAATGGGTATTCATAATACCGCCCGCCACTTTAATGAGTTTTCCGATATGTCCTGCAAGAAGCAGACGTTTGAAGCCTTCTTCCACCGCCATATCGATCGTCAGACCGATAAAGTTACTGCATTTTACACTTTTATCCAGATCATAGTGATAGGTATTTTTCAAAAAATCCAGTCCATAATTGCCCGGAGAGATCACCACGTCTTCTCTTCCCAGTGCCCGCTGCTGCCTAAGTTCCACGCGGATCGTATCTAAAATGGCCTGGGTACTCATGGGTTCCACGACACCGCTGGTACCAAGGATCGAAATGCCGCCCACGATGCCAAGTCTCGGATTAAATGTCCGCTCTGCCAGATGTTCGCCCTCCGGCACAGAGATCTCCACTGACAGGCTTCCACAATAATCCAGTACCTGACACACCTGTAATACTTCCCGTTCGATCATCTCTCTTGGGACGTGATTAATAGCTGCATTTCCCACGGGCTGATCCAGTCCCGGTTTCGTCACACGTCCGACACCGAAGCCGCCGTCGATCACGACCCGGGCCAGGGCTTCCTCGCCTGTTTCTTCCGGAAACGAAACTTTCGCGCAAATCAATGCCCCGGTGGTAATATCGGGATCATCCCCACCGTCTTTTTCCACGGCGCAGCTGACCTCCCGCTCCTTACGACAGATCCTAAGGATCTGTGCCGTATAGGGGATGCCTTTGGGTGTCTCTATGGTGATCTTAGTTTTCTCCCTGCCGGTCAACAGCATATAAGCAGCCGCCTTCGCCGCTGCTGCCGCACAGCTTCCTGTGGTAAATCCATACCGCATGCCTCTACCTTTCCTTCCTCAGCTCATACAACAATGCATTACAGATGGCGGCTGCCACATTGCTGCCGCCCTTTCTTCCGCGGTTGATAATATAGGGCACCTCCGTCTGAAGGATCAGTTCCTTGGCGGCTTCCACATTCACGAAGCCCACGGGAACCCCGATGACGAATGCCGGACGCCAGTTGCTCTCCTGCATCATCTCGTAAATCTGTATCAGTGCCGTAGGTGCATTTCCCACAGCGAAGATCACCGGCTTTTCCCGTTTTGCTGCCAGTTCCATGCTGATCGCTGCCCGGGTGGTCCTGCGTTCCTTCGCCATTGCTGCCACCTCTGCGTCTGCCATGTAGCAATGGGCTTCGCCGCCAAAAGAAGCCAGCACCTTTTTGTTGATCCCCGCCAGTGCCATATTCGTATCCGTCACAATGTCCGCACCGTTTTTTATCAGGTTTTTGGCGATCTCCACTGCATTTTCCGAATAGGTCATCGTCTCCGCATAATCGAAATCCGCACTGGTATGGATCACCCGTCTGGTGATCATATCCTGCTCCGCAGGCAACGTGATTCCCCTCTCTGCCAGTTCCGCCTCAATGATCTCAAAGCTTCGCATCTCAATCTCTTCCGGCAATACATATTCGATGTTCGTTTTATCCATAAATCAGTCTCCCATAGCAAGTTCTCGTAACAGCACTTCATTCTCTTCCTGCTTCTTCACCGCGATCCGGTAATAGCTCTCTCCCAGTCCCCGGAAATTCTCACAGTTGCGGATCAGGATGCCTTTTGCAAGCAATCTGTCATAGATGGGCTGTTTGGTGTAGAGCAGCAGAAAATCCGCTTCTCCGGACACTACCCGGATGCCCAGTGCCTCCAGCCCTTCCCTAAGATACGCCCGCTTTGTTTTCACATATTCCACGGTATCCTGCAGATATTGCTCCGCCTGCTCCGCACAGACGATGCCTGCTCTCTGGGCGAACACCGACAGATTCCATTCCGGCAGCTGTCTGCGGATTTTCTCCCGAAGCCCCTCATTACTGCACACCAGATATCCCAGACGCACCCCCGGCATGGCAAAGCTTTTCGTAAACGCCCGTACCAGCAACAGATTCTCATACTGGTCTATCTTTCCGAGCAGGGACCTGGGCTGCTCTCTATCAGTCTCACAGAACTCTATAAAACATTCATCCAGTACTACGATGATTCCCCGCTGTCTGCAGTGCTCCAAAAGTTCCAGCAGATATTCCCTGCTCAGCAGCTGCCCTGTGGGATTGTTGGGATTTGCAAGAAACAGTAGATCTGTGTCTGCCGTCAGCGCCTGTAACAATTCCTTCCCCGGGCAAAATGCGGTCTTCTCCGACAGATATGCATATTTTATATGGCTGTCTGCTGCCTTCGCCGCATACTCATATCCGTAAAAGGACGGCACCGGGATCACAATATTTTTCGGCTTAAGTGCATGTACGATCGCCAGAAAAAGTTCTGATGCCCCGTTGCCAAACAGCAGATACTCCTTTGGAATTTCCCTGCCGCTTTGCACCGACAGCATATGACTTACTGTCTCTGTCAGTTCGCCGGCTGCGGCATCGGGATATTCCCCCAAATTATTAATACCCGCTAAAAGTGAAAGCCTTGCCTCCGCCGGCATTCCCAAGGGATTGCCGTTTACCGAAAAATCCAGCCGTACCGGTCTGCTGTATATGTCACCACCATGTATGTTCTGCTGCATCTGTTGTTTCCTCATTTCTTTTCTTGAACCTGTTTTCTTTTTAGAGCTTTCCTTCACAGATTGACAGCCGCCGTGTTATAACCATCCACAGCCCGCTGCCACCCAGGTCAGGATTCCCAGGCACAACAGCTC
>ERZ780030.369-NODE-369-length-20903-cov-13.380420_pt1 | contig 20903 bp, 20 predicted proteins | sample MGYA00511857_ERZ780030 | MGnify/ENA primary metagenome ERZ780030 (study PRJEB29588, sample SAMEA2162530) | human gut metagenome | biome: human gut; feature: human-associated habitat; material: faeces | place: Denmark | collected 2008/2010 ... | reverse complement strand
CTCTCGGCTCTTTTTTATATAAATTTGTAATTTACACCATTATATGGACTTTATCTATATAAATTTGTAATTTACACCATTATATGGACTTTATCGGAGCAAACCTACGAAACAGCTGTGAATAGCTTTTTGAGTAGGTCTTTTTCCTGAATTTTTCTGAATTAGAGGCTCTTAAAGATGAAATCTTCCGTGAAAATGCCTACTAAATTATGATTATGTATATAGTTAGTGGGTTTTGAAAGACAATTTAATAAAATAAGATGTTTAATTGACATACTAAAGTAATGGTGGATAATGATTTGGTAGGTTTATTAGGAATTTATGCTATGCGGGATATAGGGAGATATATGAAAACAGCTACCAGAAAAATGATATGCCCCCTGTCAAGTAGACAGGGGGCATATCAAAATCCAGTGACTGTTTTAAGAAAATAAGGAGAGTAAATGTGAAGTATCTTATCGTCTGCCGCCGCCGAAGCCGCCGTTCTGCCCATTCATATCAGGCGCATTACCACCATTCTGACCGCCCATGCCGCCCATGTTACCGCCGCCAAAGCCGCCAGTGCCAGAAGCTCCCATTGTTCCAGATTCCTGAGTCCAGTCTGCAATAGAGTCTGAACCACGGTAGAGTGTGTAGCTTGTGCCGGTTGTAAGAGTGTCAGAGCATATCCAGCCGTTGACAAATGTTCCGTCAACAGTGAAGCTTATTACTTCGTTGCCGGAAGCATCTTTAAGTGAATAGCTTCCAGAGCTGAAGGATACTGAACTTAATACATAAGCATTAGCAGAGTTTACAGGCGTTTCGCATACACCACCGAGTGCAATGCATGTTCCACCAGTTATCGTTACGGTACCATCTACATCAATTGATCCTGATACATTTCCAGATGAACTGCCGCCCTTGACTAATACAAATCCACCAGTCTGTACATAGTTTCCGTTAGAGTCAATACCATCAGTATCACCAGACGCAGTTGTGACATCTATATATCCACCAGTTATATTGACAATTGGAGAAGTCTTTCCATCACCTGTGCAGGCATTGATGCCATCATCAGTAGCATATACATATATTTTGCCACCATTTAAGTTTATAGTTATGGCCTCAAGTCCTTCGTATGAAGTTACTATATTAATATAACCATCATTGACATCAAGCTGTTTGTCAGCGTGCATGCCGTCATCACCAGAAGAAATTGTAATTGAACCGCCGTTGATAACAATAGTTCCTTTGCCGTCCTCACCGGTTTCAAGTATACCTGAGTCAGAGTTGGCATGGATACCGTCATCTGTTGAACTTATGTTAATTGTAAAGCCTGAAATATTTATTTCGCTTTCAGCTTTAATACCCTTAGTTGAGTAGGACTGTTCAGAAGAATTACCGGATTCATTAAAGTCACCAGGCATTCCTGGACGGTTGCCACCGGTCTTATTTCTATCAGAGCTGCCGTTCATATTGGGAGCGTTGCCGTTACTCATATCTGGAGCATTGCCGCTACCCATGTTGCCACCACCAAAGCCGCCAGGTGCGTTGGCAATAGTGTCAGAAGTTGCCACATAAGAAACAGTATTGGCAGAAGCAGACTTGTTAGCAGAGCTGTCCCGGCCAGAAGACGTGCCTGAAGAACTGCCTGACGAAGTAACTTCTTCACTATATTCAGAGTAAGTATCTGTATAAATGTTTAAGTTACCATCACCTGATATATCTGCCCCGTAAGATGCGTCTATACCGTCACAGGCTGCATATACATCAATGTTACCACCAGTAATTGTAACGATTCCCTTCTGGTTGCCCTTGTTAGAAATACATCGCCTTTAGCGGAGATTGCAATTATATTTCCAGATTCAATATCAACGGCATCGTTGCCTTTGACTGCGTTGTTCACAGCAGTAACTTTAACAATCACATTTTTAATAGAAAGATCATCCTTGCTTTGGATACCATTATTGTAATTACCTGTTACAACTAAGGCTCCTTTGCCGACGAGTTTTAAATCGCATGTTGCATAGATTGCTGCGTTGCCAACGTCATCAGAAGAATCTTCTGTAGCTTCGGTACGATTGTCAATTACTTCGTTAAATGAGTTCTCTTCTGATTTAATCTTGACCTCGGAAGCATTTTTAACATATATGGGTGAACCACTTGAGCATGTGATAGATGTTCCGTTCAATACGATAGTAATTTCGTCCTCATCACCTGCGTCAACGATAAGCTGCCCTTCTGATAAAAGTCCTGTTACTGTATATTCACCAGCCTTTGTAATTGTGTATACAGAACCTGACTGTGTAACTCCGTCTGATGTATCAGATGTCACAGCAAAATCACCGGTAATGGCGACCCTGTAATTCTCTGCATCATCTGCGTGCGTTACATCTGTGTCATCTTTGGTAATGCCTGAAGTGATGGTTGTCTCACCGCCTGATGCAGTAGTAGTAGTTGAATTCTTGGCACAGCCGGCAGTCATAAGACACATTGTGAGAATAACTGCGGCTATGCAATTCCTTTTAATTTTATTTAATTTAATCATAGTCATCTCTCCATTTCTTTAGTGTTTGTTAATTGATTGTCTATAGTTTATTGGAGAAATTTGACTAAAATATGGTATGAGTGCGAACATTTTGTGTCCTGATTAATCATGTGGAATATCATTAAATCTGCCGTCAAGCTCTTCGGTTTTTACCACATTTATAAATGCGTGTTTGTCAATTGAGCGAATCAATGTGATAAGCTCACGTTTCGCTTCGGAGTTGATTACAGAGTATATGAGTGTGCGCTCTTTTTCCTCGTAGCAGCCGATTCCCTTGAAAAGCGTGGCGTCGTGGTTGGTTGTGTTCTTGATGGCGTGATAGATTTCTTCGGATTTGTCGGAGATGATGAATAATGTCATCTTCTGGTAGCGTTTGTACATGAACTGGATTACCTGGGTGCTGCAGAACTGGTATATTATCGAGTAAAGCGCGATTGACCAGCCGAACAGTCCGCCTGCGATGAGCAGAATCACAACATTTCCAAGAAGAATATAGTTCCATGCGTCTATTCCTTTAACATGAGAAAAATAAATGCTTATGAAATCAGTTCCGCCTGTGGTAGTGCCGACATTGAGGCACAGGCTTATTGCAAAACCGTTGATAATTCCGCCAAATACGCTTATAAGCAGTATATCTTCTGTAAAAATGTATGGAGGAAGAACATCAACAAGCACACTGGAAAGTATAATTACCACGATTGAGTAGATGGTGAATTTCTTGCCAATGTAGCGGTATGCAATGTAGGCAGGGAAAATGTTCAGTGCTACATTGAATATTGTAAATGGGATGCTGATATGAAAAAAACGCAGTCCGATTGCCTGAAATAACAGGGAGACTCCTGAAAAGCCTCCTGGCAGCAGGTCTGCGACTTTGGCAAAGCATCTTAAATTCCATGCATAAAGCACAGAAGCAATTATAACTATAATGAATCTGAATACCTGATAAAACTTAGGATATTTAACTTCTAAAGATTTAAACATATATAAGCCTCCATATTATGTGTAGAATATCATGTTAAATATAATAAGTAATTAATAATTATTTGTGAGAGTTGTCGTAGGCAGCCTGAATATCAGCAGGGAGCTTATCAGGAAGCATGGCATGGATTCCATCCTCGTTGCCGTCCTTGATTGCCTGTTCGTAGTAGAAACATTTGAAAGTAAGCATATCAAGAGTTTCCTGCATCTTCTCCATCTCTTTCTCGACAGCAGCCTTCTGCCTTTCAAATAGCTGTTTTCTGAGTTCATAAGTCTTGCTGCCTTCCTGACACCATTCCATAAACTGCTTGATGTCACGGATTTCAAGACCTGATTTCTTAAGACATTCAATAAGCTTAAGAGCAGCAATTTCTGTGTCAGAGAACTGTCTTATTCCTGAAGCACGCTGAATTGCCGGAAATAATCCTTCTTTATCATAATATCTTAATGTTGAAACGGGAAGATTAAACATTTCTGAAACCTGTCCTATTGTGTACATAACACACCTGCTTTCTGTAAGCCATGCTTACCTGATATTAGTTTTTTACAAATGTGATAATAAAATTCACAAAATGTTCACTATTATTGGGTTGACCTAAAGTTAGGTTTAACCCTTATGCTTAAATAGTAGCACAGAGAGACTTAAAATACAATTTAAAGTTGGTTTAAAGTGAATATGATAGTGTTTTTAGCAAAGAGGTGATCATATGTATGTAATGCTAATGTATTTTTGTATTACTTTTTTTGGATTGATACTTATTATGATGGCAGTGGAAGGATGACATATTTTATGGAGGATAAATGTATGGAATGGAGACAGGAAAAAGACATGCCGGTATTTATGTATATTTTTCTTAATAAAATAGAGGATACCGAAGAAGTGAGATGGACAGAGAAAGAGAAAAATGAGGGGTATAAGACATATAAAAAGTTGTTAGAACTTACAGAAAATGATTCATCCGATGTGATAAAAAAATGTCTCAGGATAATCAAAGAAACAAGACATATTGTAGAATATGAACTTTGGAACAAGATTGTATATTTTATGACTGATTATATTAATGGCGAGACTGTGTGGGGCTAAGCTTGTGTCAAGAAAGACTGAACGAAGGCTTGGGCAGATAAGTATTCCGGTAAAGGAAAAACAGAATAAAGGTTGACCTTACAATAATTGTAAGGTTTAATATATTGGCAGTTACCTTGATGGTGGCTGCTAATTTTATTTTTGAATTAAGCATATGTGTAGTGATGTCTGGCTGTATGTGTGCCTATGCGTACTCTCAGGTTTTCTTCGCCTAGTGGGAGTAAATGCCATCATCTGCAATGTTTATTACTGCGAGCGAAAGCAAACGCGCTTCGCTTGAACGAGCTTTCACTCACAGACTTTATGCATATAATGGCATTAACTCCCACACGGCTTAGAAAAATTCGAGTCCGCACAGGCACACATACAGCCAGACACCAATTCACACAGTGCAAATAGACAAAACAGCAAATTTTAATTATATAAAATAGGAGAGAAACAAATGGAAAAGAACCTTACAACAGGAAGCGTATCTAAGACAATTGTATATTTTGCTTTGCCATATCTGCTGTCGTATTTCTTACAGACTTTGTATGGAATGGCCGATTTATTCATAACAGGTCAGTTCTGTGGCGTTGACTCGATAACGGCTGTGTCTAATGGAAGTCAGGTAATGCATATGCTGACGGTGATTATTGTGGGGCTTGCAATGGGAACAACGGTAGTTATCGGCCGGGCGATTGGGGCTGATAATAAGAAAAATGCAGGTGTTGCAATTGGCAATACAATAACTCTTTTTATGGGATTATCAGTTGTATTTACAGTTGTTCTTCTGGCACTTGTAAAACCGATTGTCAGTATAATTGCGATTCCTGAGGAGGCTGTCAGCGGAACAGTTGCCTACCTTATAATATGCTTTATCGGAATACCATTTATAACTGCTTACAATATTATAAGTTCAATATTCAGGGGAATGGGCGATTCTAAGAGTCCAATGTATTTTATCGCAGTTGCCTGTGCTGCAAACATTGCGCTTGATTATCTATTTATCGGTGCATGCAGTTTAGGTCCTATAGGAGCGGCACTTGGAACAACACTTGCCCAGACACTTAGCGTAATAGTATCGTTAATTGCCATCAAAGTGAAAAAGACCGGAATACATGTGTCTGCAAATGATTTAAAACCACAGCGTGGCGTAATGGGCGAGATATTAAAGGTCGGAATTCCGGTTGCAATACAGGACGGTTGTATTCAGATTGCGTTCATTATAATAACGATGATTGCCAACCACAGGGGACTTGATACATCGGCAGCAGTGGGTATTGTTGAGAAAATGATAAGTGCAATATTCATAATTCCATCGTCTATGCTTGCGACAGTCTCAGCACTTTCAGCCCAGAATATAGGAGCAGGCAAGCATGACCGCGCGGCTCTGACACTGAAATACGCAACATTTATAACATGTACATATGGAATTGTTGTAGCAATAGTTATGCAGTTTATCGCAAGCGGGCTTTTGGGGCTGTTTACTTCTGATGCAAATGTGGTTTTACTCGGAACGCAGTATATGAGAAGCTACATAATTGATACAATGTTTGCAGGTGTGAATTTCTGCTTCAGCGGATATTTTGCAGCTTATGGAAAGTCTTATATCGGATTCATGCATAATATAATATCGATTACATTTGTGAGAGTTCCTGGTTCTTACCTTGCTTCAAAGCTGTTCCCGGGTACGCTGTTTCCAATGGGACTTGCCGCACCGGCAGGTTCAATGTTATCGGTTGTGATATGCGTTGTGGCATTCGTATATCTTAAGAGAAGAGGGAAGCTGGGATAAGTGGAAAGTTGTCTGATAATTTTATAATATTTGAAAAGAATAACTATTACTATGATTTATGATTTTATAACCAACATGTATTTTACAGGAATGACATTAGGGGTTATGATACCTTTATCAAGGGCAAAGGAGCTGGAAATCTTTAGGGGATTCTGGCTCTTTTTTGCATTAGCAAGTATTTGAAGGAGGAAATATATATGGAATACGAGATTTCTAATCGTTTATCAGGTGTACATGGTTCGATGATACGAGAACTTTTTAAGTTAGGAGCAAGCAAGGATATTATATCGTTTGGTGGTGGCAATCCGTCAGCAGAGACATTCCCATGCAAGGAGATAGAAGAGATAGCAGCAAAGGGACTTGGCGAGAATCCTGTTTCTTTATTACAGTATGGACTGAGTGAAGGTTATACACCTCTGCGTGATACCATGAAGAAATATCTTGAGAAGAAGGAAGGCTTTGATTTCGAGAATAATGAGCTTTTCATAGTGTCAGGTGGACAGCAGTGTGCGGACCTTACAACTAAGGCACTTGTTAATGAAGGAGACGTTGTGCTTACTGAAGAGCCTGCATTTGTAGGCTGCCTTAATACATTCCGTTCTTACGGTGCAAAGCTTGTAGGAATCCCAATGGAGCAGGACGGAATGAATATAAATGAGCTTGAGGAGGCTTTAAAGGCTAATCCTGATGCAAAGCTTTTATACACAATTCCATCTTTCCAGAATCCTACAGGAATCACAACTTCTCTTGAGAAGAGAAAAAAAGTGTATGAGCTTTGCTGCAAATATGATATCGCAATATTAGAGGACAATCCTTATGGTGAATTAAGATTTGCAGGTGAAAATGTGCCAACTATCAAATCAATGGATACAGAGGGCAGGGTTATATATGCAGGAAGCTTCTCAAAGGTAATGGCACCTGCATTCCGTCTTGGTTTTCTTGTGTTCAACAAGTCGCTCACAGGACCGCTTACAGTTGCAAAGCAGTGCACAGATGTACATTCAACTGTACTTTTCCAGTACATTTGTAATGAATATATTAATAACTATGATTTCGACAAGCATCTTGAGGATTCAAGAAAGGTGTATGAGCACAAATGTAATCTCATGATGGAGTGCATGAAGAAGAAATTCCATCCTTCAGTAACATTCGGTCACCCTGAGGGCGGACTTTTCGTAATGGCATTCCTGCCTGAGGGAATGGATTCTGCACCATTTGTAAGGGAGGCTATTAACAGAGGCGTTCTCTCAGTTCCGGGAGCAGCGTTCTTAGCAGATGAGAATCAGAAATCTAATGGATTCAGACTTAATTATTCGACACCTTCTGATGAGCAGATTGTTAAGGGAATCGAAATTCTTGGAAAACTTACATATGAGTGGATTAAGTAGGAGGAGTGAAAAGTTATGAAGATAGCAGCATTCAGCGTTCGTCAAGATGAAAAACAGTATTTTGATACATTTGCAAATGTATACAAGGTGGAATTACAGATTAATAGGAGCGGATTTACAGCAGATGATATAGAAAGTGTCAAAGGCTGTGAGGCTATGTCGGTGTGCGATGGCATGTGTGACTTGTCAGCACCTATTCTTGAAAAGCTTGCAGCAGAAGGTGTAAAGTACATCGGTTTCAGGACAATCGGATATAACAGTGTTGACCTTGAGGCAGCAAAGCGCCTTGGAATCCGTGTTGCACACAGCGGATATTCGCCATATTCAGTTGCCAATTATACAGTAATGCTTATGCTTATGTGTATCCGCAAGGCTTTGTATGTAATGATGCGTTCACACACAGCAGATTATTCACTTGGTCCTATATGTGGACGTGAAATGCAGAATATGACAGTAGGTATTATCGGAACAGGAAGAATTGGAAAGGCAGTGATTAAGAATCTTTCAGGATTTGGCTGTAAGATTATTGCGTATGACCCATACCCTGCAAAAGACCTTGAAAATGTTGAGTATGTAACTCTTGATGAATTGTATGCCAGAGCAGATATTATTTCGCTTCATACTTTCTTAAGTGATGAGACATATCATATGATTAATAAAGATTCAATTGCAAAGATGAAGGATGGCGTTATCCTTATAAATGCGGCAAGAGGCGCGCTTGTTGATACAAAGGATCTGATTGAGGCTGTTGAGAGAGGCAAGATTGGTTCAGTTGGAACTGACTGCTGTGAGGGTGAGGATGAATTTATCCGTACAGACCGTAAGTATGATGACCTTGTTGTTAATCACGATTACATCATACTTAAGTCTTTCCAGAATACTATTGTCACACCTCATGTTGCATTTTTCACAGATCAGGCTGTGTCTGATATGGTTGAGTCTTCAGTTAAGAGTGTTGTGCAGTTTGCAGCCGGTGAAGACACACCATTAGAGGTGCATTAATTATTCAAATTTTTGAAATATTCTTCAAGCTGGTGCTCGAAGATTCGCTGATTTTCTGAGCAGAATGAGCCAAGCGGCTGATAATAAATGCTTCTGAAATGTGGACAGTCATCTATATGCAGCAGGCTTATGTTTTCAGGAAGGCTGCTGCTTGTCCATGTTACAGAGGCAACAAATGATACTCCAAGACCGAGACTTATGAGTTTGCCCTGTAATATGTAATCATTGCATGAGTAGGCTATCGGAGGAGTTTTCTTACATTTACTGAATATTGAATTGAACACTCCGGCATAAGATGGAGTATCTGCAAGGTCAATGAATTTCTCGTCCATCATCTGTTCTACTGATATGTGTCCGGTATGGGCAAGTGGATGTGATGATGAAACGGCAAGGCAGATTTCTTCTGTCATAAGAAGATGTGCATTGTCTGGAATATCATAAGCTGATGAGACAGAGTCAATCAGCAGGTCACAACCTTTTGGTTCAGAAGATATTGAAAAGCTGACATGAGGGTGCTCATGGATAAAATCTTTAAGTACATTGCTGACAAGAACTGCACTTGAGCGGAGACAGAGCCTTATTTCGCCTGCATCGCCAAGACTTTCACTGACAGCACGCGCAGCATCTTCTGAAAGAGCCAGTATTCTGTCTGCATATTCAAGCAGAATTTCTCCCTGACGGGTACATTCGAGCCCTTTTTTATTACGGATAAAAAGCTGTGCGCCAAATTCTTCTTCAAGCTTATGGATTGTCTTGCTTAATGCTGGCTGTGCTATGCACAATTCACCGGCAGCACGGGTCATATTCTTGTGTCTGGCGGCAGACTGAAACTGCCTGAGCTGATATAATTCCATGTTCGCACCTCTCTTGTATGTAGTATTTTATAAAAATTACAATTAACATAATATAGAAATCAGGATATTTACGATTATGATAACACAAATATTATTAACGCAGACATTTATAATGTTTATTCTTATGATTCTGGGACTGATTCTGTCTAAAACAGGTCTGCTTACAGAACATGGCAGTAAGGATATGGCCAATATTCTGCTGTATGCGGTTATTCCGTGTGTAATTATAAGAAGCTATATAACAGATTTCACGATGGAGAAGCTGTATGGACTTCTTATGTCGGCGGTACTGGCTGTAGCTGCATTTGCAGTGGCGATAGCTGTATCATATATAATATACGGCATGCGAAAGCCGATAGACAACTTTGGAACAGCTTTCTGTAACGCAGGATTTATCGGAATTCCACTTGTAACTGCGGTATTTGGAAATGAAGCGGCATTCTATGTTGCGTCATTTGCAAGTATTCTTAATCTGTTGCAGTGGACATACGGAATTGTGATAATAACCCGCCGCAAGGATATGATAAATATAAAAAAGGTATTCGTCAATCCTGTGACAATATCACTTGTTATAGGACTGTTTCTTTTTATTACGGGAATTAAACTGCCAGGTGTAATAAACAGCACGATGGCTGGAGTTGCGGCACTTAATACACCTGCAGCCATGATAGTACTGGGATATTATCTGTCATGTGTCAGGATCCGTGACTTACTGTTTAATCCATCCCTGTATCTGGCATCGTTTGTCAGGCTTATAATAATTCCGCTGCTTACACTACTTGTGCTTTACATTATACCGGCGGGACACGGTCAGATTGGAATGATTACACTGATTGCTGCGGCAACACCGGTTGGAACGAGTACGGCAATATTTGCACAGAAATTCGGGCAGAATTATGAGCGGGCGGTATGTATGGTCTGCCTGTCAACGCTGTTTTCAATTATTACAATGCCAGTTGTGATGTATCTGGCACAGATGTGGATTATGTAGGAGATATTCTAAAGAATTACACATGAATCAGACTGTTTAAATGGTATAATTAAATAAAAAGAGAATATACTTGTAATATACAATGGGGTGTGATATAATTCCATTGTAAAGACAAACATGTTCATATAATGAACGAAAACCCCACGAGCTGCTTTCTCGTGGGGTTTTCTATTCCATTGTGGAAGGGTGGCTTAAGCCCCAGGCTGGCTATCTGTGATTATCACTATCCAGCCATTTGCAGATATAGTATGAAACTATCTCAGCCATAATAGTGATAATTAGAGACATAAACATGTCCATATAATGCCCCTCCTCTCTCTACCAGATATAGGAGGGGTAGCGCTGAAAAATATATCATGATAGTATATATTAAACAAGTATATAAATAATATAATAAATAAGCATTGCTTCTGGTTATGGTTTTATAACCAACATGTATTTTACAGGAATAACACAATGGTATATTATACAGACATTAAAGGCAAAGGAGCCATGACCCGGAAGGGGTAATGGTTTCTTTGCCTTTTTTGCGTATGAGCGTTCATGAAGAATCTTTGGTACAGACAAGTGATGTGCTATTGGCAATATGAGGAAGAAAGGAATTAAAGCTATGGGAAATAACGGAATTGAATTGGAAAGAGATGGCTTTAAGAGCCGTACAGGTTTTATTCTTGCCTGTATCGGTTCGGCAGTAGGAATGGGAAATATATGGCGTTTTCCATATATGGTATCTGCATGGGGTGGTATGACATTTTTAATACCTTATGTATTATTTGTAATACTGATAGGTTCAACAGGTGTTATCGAGGAGATGGCACTTGGCCGTGCAACTAAGGGCGGACCTATTAAAGCATTTGGCGACTGTATGCAGATGCGTACAGGAAAGAGAAAAGCAGGTGAGGCAATTGGTTTTATTCCTGTGCTTGGCTCACTGGCTCTGGCAATGGGCTATATTGTAGTTGTTGGCTGGATATTCAAATATACTTATCTTGCATTTTCTGGAAAGCTTTCAGCAATGGGCAATGATATGTCAGCTATTGGTGGTATGTTTGGAAGTACAGCAAGCACATTTGGCAATAATATGTGGCTTATAATCGCGATGGTTGTAACTGCTGTAATTATGGCACTTGGTATTGCAGGCGGAATTGAGAAAGCAAACAAGGTCATGATGCCTTTGCTTTTCATCATGTTTGTAGGTCTTGGAATATATATCTTCACACTTCCAGGTTCAAGTGCAGGTTATAAATACATTTTTACACTTAACCCTAAGGGACTTCTTGATATAAAGCTCTGGATATATGCATTTGGTCAGGCGTTCTTCTCACTGTCTATCGCAGGTAACGGAACTGTTATCTATGGTTCATATCTTAGTGATAAGGAAAATGTTGTTTCTTCTGCAAGAAATGTTGCAGTATTTGATACTATTGCTGCTTTATTAGCTGCATTTGTTATTATTCCAGGTATGGCAGCAGGCGGTGCCGAGTTATCTTCAGGTGGTCCCGGACTTATGTTTATCTATCTTGTAAATGTATTTAATGGTATGCCGGGTGGCAAGATTGTAGGAATTGTATTCTATGTATGTGTTCTGTTTGCCGGCATGAGCTCTCTTGTTAATCTGTATGAAGCTCCGGTTGCAACTATTCAGGAGAAGCTTAAGCTTAACCGTGTTGCATCTGTTGGAATTATTGCAGTGGCTGGCTGTGTTGTGTCACTTGTAATACAGGGTATTGTATCAGGCTGGATGGACGCAGTATCTATCTATATCTGCCCACTTGGCGCAATGCTCGCAGCAATTATGTTCTTCTGGGTTGCAGGAAAGAAGTTTGCTGTTGATGCTGTTAATGCAGGTGCAGATAAGCCTATTGGAAAGTGGTTTATTCCACTTGGCAAATATGTTCTTGTCCCACTTTCACTTGTTGCACTTATCGCAGGGGCTTTACTTGGTGGAATTGGCTGATGGAGGATTGGATTGGTTGATTGAGACTGGCGGATTGCTTTGCAATCCGCCTTTTTGCGTGGTGGGGCGAGAAAGAGCTGCGGATTGGACTTTGAAGTGGAGGGGAGGCAGGAGGAAGTCCAAAACGCAAGTCGGTGCACCAGAGCGGAAGACCAGACATAACATTTGTGCAAAAATTTATATAAAATCTCATAAACCTCTTGCCCTAAAGCTAACTTCAAGTCGTATCATACAGGTATCAAATAATTTACATTTTATGAAAGAAGAGGTGTTGTTATCATGAAATTTATGGATAAGGATAATTTTGAAAAGCAGAATGTTTTCGGAACAGGTCAGGCAAATACAGCATATGCGAAGTATTTTATTGGTGATTCTTTCCTGAATCCGCTGACAGATCCTAAGTGCGGGCTTTTTCTTGCAAATGTGACTTTTGAGCCAGGATGCCGTAATAACTGGCATATCCATCATGCAACAAAGGGCGGCGGACAGATGCTTATATGTACAGCTGGAGAGGGCTGGTATCAGGAAGAGGGCAAGGAGCCTGTAAGCCTTGTGCCGGGAACTGTAATCGCAATTCCACCAGAAGTTAAGCACTGGCATGGAGCTAAGAAGGACAGCTGGTTTTCACATATTGCTGCAGAGATTCCGGGAGAGAATACAAGTAATGAATGGTGTGAGCCTGTAACTGATGAAGAATATAACAGATTAGGATAATGTCTTATATGGCAGGAATGGAGGATTACAATGGCTAAGGAAGTATGGAAAGAAGATTAATTGAAAGGTTTAGGTAAGAACTGATGAGTGTTTTGAGCAAAAATTATACATTGAACAACGGCTGCTGTTGCAACGGGCTACCGTCATATTGATACAGCGCAGGCTTACGGTAATGAGCGCGGTGTCGGTGAAGGTGTCAGAACCTGTGGTGTGCCGAGAGAGCAGCTTTTTGTCGTATCGAAGGTCGCTGCGGAGCATAAGACCTATGAGTCGGCAGCCAAGAGTATTGATGAGACTTTGGAAAAAATGGGTCTGGATTATCTGGTCATGATGATCATTCATTTGCCACAGCCCCTTTTCACAACAAAAAAAGGTCATTTCACAACATTCCAGATAGATATTGCAAGAACTTATCCGATATAATAGCTATAAATATATGTAAGCAAGGAAGTGACAATATGCAAATAGCTATCTGTGATGATGAAGTATCTATGGTTCAGATACTGGAAGAAAAGATAAAAAAGCTATTGCCAGATGCGGTTATAGATAAATATTTATCGGGTGATGAACTGATCGCAAGTGGCAGTAAGCCGGATATTCTTTTTCTGGATATTCAGATGCCGGGAATGGATGGGATGGAAACGGCAAAGATGCTTCGTCAGGACAATGAGGATATGATACTCATTTTTGTGACAGCAACAGAGGAATATGTTTTTCAGGCATTTGATGTCGGAGCATTTCATTATCTGGTTAAGCCATTTTCCGATGAGAAATTGAAAGAGGTTGTGACAAAGGCAGTCCATAACATAAAAAGGAGTTCCAGACTTGAAAAAGACGAAAAATATATCATGGTACAGACAGCCGGAAGTCATATAAAAATTTTTCTGCGTGATATTGTGTATGCCGAGGTGTATAACCGGAAAGTTATTATCCATACACGAAGTATGGATATTGAATATTATGGTAAATTACAGGAATTAAGTGATATGGCAGGAACAGATTTTTTCCGGACACACAGAGCCTATCTTGTGCATTTTAAATATGTAGAAAAATATGATGCAACTTGTGTAACTATGAAAAATGGAACTGCATTGATTGCAAAAAAGAATTATCCAGAGTTTGTGAAGCAATATCTGAAGTATAACCAGAGGAAAGGAAATGAAGTCAGATGAGTTTAGTGGAAAGATGCTGGATGATCACATCGAAGTTTTCTGTTATTGCAATTTTAATTATTACAGGAATCTGTTTTGGTGTTTTTGTATATCCATATATGAAAAAGAAAAGGGAAGCTGCTCTGGTCAGTATTGTTTATATTGGAATTATGTCTGTGCTGTATCTGATACCGCAGCAGATTGGCAATTTTTCTGCATATATGCTGGGAGTTGTGGCTGCATTTCTTGTGATGTATGTACAGGACAGAAGAAACATCTATCAGAAAATATTTCTTGCAGTGACATTTTTTTCTATCCGTTGGCTTGCGGTTGCAATGGCAGGCATAATGGATGATTTTATCACAAAAGCTCTGGTTTTTGGGAATACGATTGCAGGAAGACAATGGCTGCAATATGGACTTTATGCTGGAACGAGAATTCTGGATATTGTGCTTTGTATCGTTTTCCTTGCAGTTGCAATCGGTCTGATCAATAAAGCATATGTATACAAAAATGATGAAATGAACGTTAAAGAGCTGGTAATGCTCATCATACCTTCTCTTGTGGGAGTTACAGGATATGGCATTCTGCAATATTATCTGAATATTTATGAAAAAGATACAGGAAAGAGCCTGACAGATACCTATGGATTTTATGGAGCTTTAAGCTTTGTGCATTATTTTATCTCTATCATAGCAATTCTTGTTATGACAACGATGTTTCAAAACTGGAAGGTGGCGCAGGAAGAACAGACAGGGCAGGAGCTGGTATTAAATCAGGTCAGTGACATGAAAAAGCATATCGGGGAAGTGGAAAAGCTGTATCAGGATATCCGCAGCCTGCGTCATGACATGGGGAATCATATACAGATGCTGGAACATCTTGTGGCAGAGAATCATATGGACGATGCAGCAGAATATATGGAGCATTTGAAAAAAGAGTGGAATGAAATATCTCCTGAGATAAAAACGGGGAGTCCTGTCATTGATGTGATTCTGATGGAAAAGTTAAGAGAAGCAAAGGAAAAGCAGATTCGTTTTATATCAGATTTTCATTATCCGGGGGATACGAAATTAAATGCATTTGATTTAAGCGTGATCTTAAACAATGCACTGGATAATTGCATGGAAAATGTAAGTGGAGAAAATCCTTATATCAGTATCTCTTCTTTTCGGAAAAACAGTATTTTTATGATAACCATAAAGAACAGATATGAGGGAGAGTTAAATTATAAGGACAGTGATCTGCCGGAAACAACGAAATCCGGGAAGGAGCATGGAATTGGACTGCATAATATCCGGAGGGTTACAAGGATGTATATGGGAGATATATCTTTAGAGCAGGAGAATCAGGAAGTGGTTCTAAGTATTATGTTACAGGTAGAATAAGGACAAAAAGCACCTTCAAGGTGCTTTTTGTTTGCTTCACAACAAAAAAAGGGCGGTTCACAACATCGCTGTTTATTGTGAAGAAAGATATGCCGAAAAATCAGTAAAGAGAAATCATGTTGTACAGATTTTTTAGGAAACGGATTTCAGAATTTAAGCTCAAGGAGGACAATACGATGAGGATCAATGGATTTAGTGGGACAAATACGCAGACAGGAACAATGGGAATGACACAGGGGAATGATTCTGTAAGTAAAAATATTCAGAATCAGATTGCAAATGCACAGCAGAAGCTACAGGATTTATCATCGAATGAAGAAATGTCATTAGAGGATAAGATGAAAAAGCGTCAGGAGATACAGCAGGAGATTAACAATCTCAATCAGCAGTTAAGACAGCACCAGATCGAGCAGAGAAAGGAACAGCAGAGTAAAAATTCGTCATCTATGGATGATATGGTGGCTGGAACAAGTAACACTTCTAAAAAGAAAGACACCGGATTGTCACAGGCAAGTATGCAGGCGATGATCTCAGCAGATTCTTCCATGAAACAGGCAAAGGTGCAGGGAAGTATGGCAACACAGATACAGGGACGTGCCAGTGTGCTTGAATCTGAAATCAAACAGGATGCCGGAAAAGGAAATACTGAGAAGAAGGAAGAAGAACTGGCAGAGCTGCAGGCAAAGGCACAGTCTGCGACAGCAGCACAGATGTCTACACTTGCAGATGCAAATAAATCAGTAGAAGAAGCTGCAAAAGCGGAGAACAGCAATACAGAAGACACTGCAACAAAGAACAATACTGATAAATCCGAGAAAACACAGGAATCTGCGGGGGCTGCGGCAGAGGAGACAGACAACGTAAAGAATACGGATATCAAAGGGGAAACACAGGCGACAGTAGAAACACCGACTCTGGAAAATGCACAGAATGCAACACAACAGGCAGTGTATACACCGATTGATATTCGTTTATAGTTGGTAAAGGAGAATGGTATTATGTCAGAGATTAAGAGTTTTAGTGATTACACAAGTAAATATAACAGCAATGTAGATTATTCCGCATTATTTGGAGGAACTTCCGACAGTTCATCCGTAGGAAACACCAATATGCTTTCTGATTATGCTGCGATTAAAAACGGAAGCTATGGAAAACTTATGAAAGCATATTATGCAAAGCAGGATGCAGAAAAATTATCGGGGAAAGGCGATACTTCACAGAAGCTTACACTGATGAAAACAAGTGCGGATTCCCTGAAAAAATCAGCAGATGCACTAAACGATGCGTCACTCTGGGAAAAAAAGAAAATGAAAAAGAAGGATGAAAAGACCGGGGAAGAAACAGAGGTAGAGGATTATGACTGGGATGCAATTACCAAAAAAGTGAAATCTTTTATTGATGATTATAATGATGTTGTTAAGGAGGCAGGAGAATCCAATACAAAAGATGTCCTTAGAAATGCTTCATGGATGACAGGCATGACAGACAAAACCAGTCATTTACTTTCTAAAATAGGTATTACCATAGGAAAGGGGAATAAGCTGGAGCTGGATGAAGATGAATTGAAGAAAGCAGATATCAGTTCATTGAAAACGGTTTTTACAGGTTACAATTCCTTTGCAGGCAAAACAGCCCAGAAAGCAACTGGTATATCAAAAGCTACGAACCGGGCAAGTGCGACTTATACAAACAATGGTACATATTCGAAAAAGGATTCCACTCTAACGTCAAGTAAGTTAGATAAGGAAGTATAGTATGTTAAGCCTAAATGACAAGAAGAAAAATCTTTTGTATTAATTTGTCGGGAAGGAGGAACCAGTTGAGTTTTACAGTCAATTTATCCAGTGGAGGTTTACTGATAAATAGATTTAATAGTTCTAATATGTTGAAAAGTACACAGGAAAAATTGCAGCGACAGCAGGAACGGGATAATAAGGTGGCTTTTTTTGAAGCACAAAAAGAAAATTTGAAAAACCGAAAGGCTGACAGTTTGGAAGAAATCTCTGAAAAGCTGGAAATGTTTCATAATTATGAGGATGAAATTGCGGCAGCAAATCAGGAGTATAATAATTCACAGATGTTTCATGTCATAGACGAGGCAGAAGAACATGGCGAAAAGATTGCGGAAGCTGCTGAGAGGAATAAGCCTAAAACAGAAGAAGAACGAAAAGAAGAAATGGTGGATGAAGCTCTTGGAACAGAGGAAAACAAGGGCATGATGTCTGAAATCATGGACGAACTTTCGGAGACAACCGAAGAAATGACAGAGCAGATGACGGAAAAAACTGTGGAGAATATGGAAGAACTTCCAGACAAGGTTTTGCAGGAGCAGCTTGCTACAGATAGTTTAGAGGCAGCAGAAATGGTACAAACAGACACAATTAAAAGGTATGTGCCGATTGATATTAGAGTCTAATGGTATTTATCTGGGAAGGAAACAGCTATGAAGATTTACAATAATACAAATATTACATATTCTGCAATCGAACATAACAGCAGGAAAAATACAAAGCAAAATGTTCCGGCAGATTTAGAAAAGAAAATGACACAGTATACAGATACACTTTCCATTTCCAAAACAGGGCAGGAGAGCTTTCGACATTTATCTTCTGTCAGTTCTATGGATTATCAGAACCGTTTTGAGAAGGAAGTGACGGATATATTTGTCAAAGAAGATACAGAGAGTGTAAAAACTGATTCCTTTGAACATCATGTAAACAGAATGGCAGAAGCATATAACAAAATGAAAAACAGCATTGAAGAAAAATATGCGGAACAAGATTATGAGCCGGAGTATTATGTGACAGAATCGGGCAAAATTGAGGAATTAACCAAAGAAAAAGAACTGGATATGCTGAATCAGGCATATGAAAATCACAGTAATTTTATGGCAACTTCAACAGAAATCTGGTCAGAATTACAGGATTTTACCCCATCGGTAGTTTACCATAAAGGAAGTGAACAGACAGCAAATGAACAGAACATAGGTGAGAACCAGGAGAATACTGCAAAATCTAAAGAAAAGGGGGTTATCCAAAATTCGGCATATCAGGCATTTTTATCCGCCATCCAGTCGGATAACCAGAAATTATCGCAGCAGTATTCGGGTGACTGGAAAGATTTAAGGCTAAATCTGAATGTATTAGATGGTGATCGGAAAATGCTTAATGGTATTTGGGATTATTATGCTAATAAAAGGTAATGAAAGCTTTGTAATACGAAAGGAGATGTTAGTATGGCAGTTACAGGTGTAAACAATTACTCTAATATTTACACAAATGCTTATACCGGTAATATACGGAAAAATAATGCTAAGGAAACCACAGAAAAGCAGGTTGTGGAGCAAACAGAAGATGTAAAGACAGGGACAACCCGAAAAACTGCAGCGGATGAACTTTCCTATCTTTCTAAAAAATTTGACAATTATAGTTTTGTATCAGCAAATTATAGTCCGGGGATGAAATATGGTAAATCAACTACCACGAATGTAGCGATTTCTCCTCAGTTTTTAACAAAAATGGCAAATGATTCAGACTTAGAAGATGAGTACATAAAAGAAATTGGTAACATGAAAAAACTAGATGAGCAGTTTGCAAAGCAACAAGCAGATATTGGATGGAGAGTTGAACAGGGATGGGCAATAGATAAAGATGGAAATATTAGTTCATGGGCAATAGGACATAAAGATTCAAAAGTAAAATCCTTTCTCCAGAATATGAGTGAAAAAGCCGAAGAAATCCTACAGAAGCAGTTGGAAAAAGCAAAGGATACAAAGGAAGAAAAAGAAGTATTCTCGATGAAAAAGCATAAAGAAGTTATAAAAAAGAACAAGGTTGATTTGAAGGTGTAAATAATCAGATTCGAAGTATTATGCAGAAAAAATGCATAGCATTGAGGGAGCCTTGCGTATGTCAGATGAAATCAATGCCCAGTTCGGATTTGAAAGAGTATTCGGTAAGACTAACGGCAATGCAGATACTGATACAAAAATTACAAAATTTGGCATCTCTTTTAATAGTGACGGAACTACCACATTCTTTGCAGAGTTAGAAAAATCATCAGCCAGTCAGAAAGAATATCTTGAAAAGCTTCAGGAAAAGAAAGCTGAGGAGAAAAAAGAGGCAAAGAAAAAGGAACAGTCCAAGCAAATCGAAGTAAGAAAAACTACGGTTCAGGCAAATTCAAAAGAAGAACTTTTGGATAAGATCAAAAACATTGACTGGGATTCTATCAAACCGGAGGAGAATAAAATCTGTGGAAGGTTTGATTTTTCAATCTAGTGAATTTGGAACAGATGAAATATATGCCAATATGGAGGAATATATTATGCAGATAACAAGAGATAATTATTCGCAATATGCTCAAATGGTTCAGCAGATGTTCGGGAAAAAAGCAAGTTCAAATGATCCGTTAGCACAATGTGATTATGGTAATTTCTCATTAAGATTTAAGCCTGTGTACATTAATTTTACCAAACCAAACTGGGATACTATCATGACAAAACGAGATAAACCAGCGATGTCAGAGGAAGAATTTGACGAAGCAATAAAAGAACTTGCAAGAAAAGAGTTTGCTACTGGAAAAAGGGATGATGATGCTTATCGAAAATTGTGTATGCAGCATGGAGAAACAGTATCTCCTGATAGAAAGGCTATATATGAATCAAGCATGAAAAAAACTGGTGGCAAAATGAATGCTGCATGTATGTTTTGGGATTCAAAAGGTAATAAAACGCTTTCTTATAATCCAGAGTCAAGAAACTGGAAAGCTATAAGTACAGATGAAGAATTTGCAAGAGCAAGAGTGTTTACATCAATTTATAATGATGAGTTAGCTCGTTTGAAGGAAGAGTATGGCGAAAAAGCGAAAGGAAATGTTTCTTATAGCAAAATAAAGGTAGATATATCCGCAGAGAGATCAAAGGAAAAGAATAATAATGAAGGCAATACTATTGATTTGCAAATTTAGATTGTTGATTGCGTTTTAGCAAATAGTAGATAAAAAACGGAAAGATATTCGTCGCTGGTAGCAGCATTGAGTTCATAAATTACTAGTGTTAATAATTACATCTACCTATTCGGAGGTGCATTAG
>ERZ780030.367-NODE-367-length-20910-cov-3.854232_pt1 | contig 20910 bp, 10 predicted proteins | sample MGYA00511857_ERZ780030 | MGnify/ENA primary metagenome ERZ780030 (study PRJEB29588, sample SAMEA2162530) | human gut metagenome | biome: human gut; feature: human-associated habitat; material: faeces | place: Denmark | collected 2008/2010 ... | reverse complement strand
CGTCCCTACAGGGAACAAAAAGCAATTATTTGTACCTGTCCTTATCAAACCAGCCGTATGGGATTTGAGATTGTTGCAAGACTGAAATGATAAACTTCGGGTCATCCCTACGTGTAGGAGCCTTGAAAGGAGATATGGAGATTACTGGAAAAGAGAAACAAGTCCCTCCCGTTTTCCATCGCGAAAGGGGCATGCAGGCAGTGACGACTACACTGCGCGGTGTAAAATTACCTTATTGTCAGGCGAATAACTCTAAAATTATATGTATCTTGCCCCGTCAGGGGAAAGTTGCCGTAATATAATGATGGCGAGGTACGTGAATTTACTGTTGTTGATACTGTTACGGGTGATTGTGTGTTTATAGGTAGCCGGAAGGAATGGAGGTATAAAATGTGTTCTGTAGGCTATATAAATGTGTTTGAATATTTATTCGGCAACAATTTTACCCTTTCAAAGAAATATTTGGGACACTGCAGAGAATTGTAAATCTCTATATTTGCATTAATTGGATTCTATTTATTTCATAGTATATCAAAATGAAAAAAGTTCTATTTGCATTATGTGCGATTTTATGGTCAACAGTAGTGCTTGCCCAAGTACAGGCAAGAAGTAATGGTTTTGTCGTGACAGTTAAAGGGGTGGTTGTTAAGGTGGAGTTTTATACTCCCAATATTGTTAGAGTTTCGAAGACATTGGAGTCGGGCAATGTCAATCTGAGGAAAAGTCTGGCTGTGGTGCTTGAACCTACTCAGGTTGAAGTCAATGTTTCTCGGCAAAACGATATGGTAAAAGCTTCTTCTTCATTGTTGGAAGTTATTCTAGATTTAAATACGGGACGTGTCCAGTTCAGTAATCTGGATGGGAGTAAACTCTTGACCGAAAAAGACTACGGTGTCCAGTTGATGCCGTTGCAATATGTTCAGAGAATAAGGGAAAAGAAGGTGGAATCTCATGTTGCTGGTGAGGTTGTACCTACTCAAAGTGCTCCAGGACAAAATACTCCCGGTTTGGATAGAGGAAAGATGCGGACTATTGTTGAGAATACTTATGAAGTGTCGCAATCATTTATTTTGGACGAGGATGAGGTTATTTACGGACTGGGCCAACAGCAGACTGGCAAGATGAATCAGCGGAACCAGCGGTTGGTTCTTGAACAAAATAACATGCAGATTGCTGTACCTTATTTCGCGTCTGTCAAAGGTTATGGTCTTTATTGGGATAATTATTCGATTACGACATTTGATGATACGCCTATGGGGACATCATTTAGATCAGAAGCTGGTGAAGCGATAGACTATTATTTTCTTTATGGTGGAAACGGAGATGCTACTGTAGCACTTTTGCGACAGCTTTCGGGACAAGCTCCTATGGTACCTTTATGGACTTTGGGCTTTTGGCAGTGTAAGGAAAGATATAAGTCGCAAGATGAGGTGGTGGAGGTTGCTGAAAAATATCGTAAATTGGGCGTACCGCTTGATGGGATAATTCAGGATTGGCGTTATTGGGGAGAGGATAATTCCTCTTGGAATGCGATTCAGTTTCTCAATCCAAATTTTTCCAGACCTCAAGAGATGTTTTCCAGTTTAAGGAAGATGAATGTGAAAATGATGATTTCTGTATGGCCGAGTTTTGGAAATGGAACGGAAATTTTCAAGGAACTTGATAAAAAGGGGGCATTATATCCTATGGTTTCTTCGCCCCGTGAGGCAAGAGTCTATGACGCTTTTAATCCGGAAGCTCGTGGGATAGTATGGGATTATATGAACAGGTATATGTTCCAGCTTGGTATGTCGGCATGGTGGATGGATGCTACAGAACCGGAATTTTATGGTGCCAAACAGTCTGATTTCAATTTTCAGACGAAAGAAGGGGCTTTAAGAAATGTCCGTAATATTTATCCTCTGTACACTAGTAAGGCTATTTGGGATAATCAGCGTGCTACCACCTTGGATAAACGTGTATATATATTGACTCGTTCGGCCTATATAGGTTCGCAACGTTATGGTGCCGGTTCATGGAGCGGTGATATCCGTGCAAGTTTTGATGTTTTCAAGAAACAGATTCCGGCAGGTTTGAATTTTTCGATATGTGGCATTCCTTATTGGAATACCGATATTGGTGCATGGCATCCCTATGGCAATGTTTATAATACGGCACATAAGGACCCTGCTTACCAGCAGCTTTATGTGCGTTGGTTTCAGTTTGCTACATTTAATCCGATGATGCGCTCGCATGGTACAGGTTCACCCCGTGAAATTTATCAGTTTGGCGAACGTGGGTATTGGGCTTTTGATGTGCAGGAACAATACATTAAGTTACGTTATTCACTGCTCCCTTATCTTTACTCTACGGCTTGGCAAGTTACTAAAAATGGTTATTCGTATTTGCGCCAACTTTCTATGGAAGCTCCTCATGATACATCAACCTATCAGATTTCTGATGAATTTATGTTTGGAAGTGCTTTCTTGGTTGCACCGGTTGTTGAAGAAGATGCTGTTTCGCGTAGTGTCTATTTGCCCGATAATACTAAGTGGATTGACTTTTGGACAGGACAGATTCTGGATGGCGGGCAAGTAGTGGAACGTGCCACTCCTATAGAGATTATTCCGGTATATGTGAAGGCCGGCTCTATCGTACCTTTCACTACCAATGAGGTACAATATGCCACAGAACGGAAATGGGATAAACTTGAACTTCGTATTTATCCGGGTGATAATGGGGAGTTTGTACTGTATGAAGATGAGAATGATAATTACAATTATGAGTCGGGAGCCTACAGTGAAATTCCTATTACATGGGATAATGAAAAACGTATTTTGACTATAGGTGATCGGAAAGGCCGTTTTGCAGGTATGGTTAAGAATCGGAAATTCATTGTGAATATAGCAGGTAGTTCTTCTTCAAAAACAGTTTGTTATAATGGGCGGGAATTAAGGATTGAATTTTGAATCTATCGTTTTTGAGGGGTGTATATTTTGTGCAAATGTGTATTTGTTTTGTTGCTTTATTATGGAGAAATGAACTATGAAACAAAAGCAGGCATAAAAATACTATTTTTTCTCCCTTATGTTTAATCTATGCTAAATAGTTTTGTGAATGATATTTCATAGCTCTTTCTTGATGGAAAGAAGGGCTTTTGTTAAACCAAATTATTTAGTATTTATGAAAAATGTAAGGAAGTATTTAGGGCTTGTGTCCATGTCGTTGGTATGTGCCAGTCCTCTTGCGGCAATGGTTATACAACCGTTTGTAGGTGTTACCATTGTACAACAAAATGTCATTACAGTGAAAGGACAAGTGATGGATGAAAAAGGAGAGGCGATTATCGGTGCTAATGTCATTGTAGAGGGTACTGCCCAGGGAATGATTACTGATATGAATGGAAATTTTTCTTTTCAATGTCCTGTTGGGGCTATTCTAAAGGTTAGTTATATAGGCTATTTGTCACAAACAATTAAAGTCTCGGGAAATGCTGGTACATTGAAGGTCATTTTGAAAGAAGATGCAGAAACCTTGGACGAAGTGGTGGTTGTAGGTTATGGTATGGTTAAGAAGAGTGATCTTACAGGTTCGGTGGCTTCAGTGAATGTTGATGAGATGGCTAAGCGTAATCCGGTGAATATAGGCCAGGCATTGCAAGGTGCTGCTGCTGGAGTACAAGTCATGAGAAATGGCGGTGATCCTTCCGGAGAAACCACAATCCGGATTCGTGGTATCGGTACAGTCCAAGGTTCTGCCGATCCCCTTTATGTCATTGATGGTATTATCAGTAGTGCTTCTATGGTTAATCCTGCTGATATTGCTTCTATTGAAGTCTTGAAAGATGCCTCGGCAACTGCAATTTATGGTTCGCGTGCGGCAAATGGAGTGGTAATGATTACTACTAAACAAGGTGACAAGAACAAGAGTCGTATCAACTTTACTGCTAATTTATCGGTTCAGTCAGTAAACAATACGATAGATGTTGCTGATGCCGACTTGTTTACTTGGGGTGTTCGTCAGAGTAAAGCGGCGGATGGTAAGTCCTTGACCAATTTAGCTTGGGGAGAACAATATGCAGGGCAACTTCAAACTATAGATTGGCAGAAAGAAATGACACGGACTGCTTTGTCGCGTAATTATCGGTTGTCGGCCTCCGGAGGTAGTAGCACTTCCAACTATATGGCTTCCATAGGTTATACAAAAAATGATGGTACCATTATCAATTCTTGGTATGAACGGATTACAGCCCGTGCTAATGCAGTCAGCAAAATTCGTGACTTTCTGACTGTTAATACTAATCTTGCGTATGTTCGTACTGGTAGTCACGGAGGTGGGAACATGCGGTCATATGCTTTGACGGTTCCAACTATGGACCATCTTGATGAAAACGGTAATTTGATGAATGTACCTATCAAATATCCTGACGGAAGTTATGGGGTACCTTTGCAAGAGATGAATGGGGGATGTACCGAGAGGTAGTGACAATTTAGTGGCGAGAGCATACGATAATGACAGCAAGAATTTTACAGACCGGGTACAGATTGATTTTGGTTTGACAGTGGACATCTTGAAAGGCTTAACATTCAAAACCACCAACAGTTACAATGTAACCAATAAAAGTTCTTGGGATTATTCACCTCGAAATGAACGTACCATTACTTCTGATGGTTTGGATACCTTTTCCATGGAAATGAGTCGTAGCAGTGATTGGAATAGTGAGAACTACTTTAATTATATTCTTGATACAAAAGGGCATCATATCAATGTTATGGTAGGACAATCATTCAATCAGTCGGTAGATGGATTTGAACTAAAAGGAAGCGCTAAGGATTTTCCTGCGGATAACTATCGTGACATCGCTTCTACATTGAATTCTACTACTAAAAACGTTGAAGGTGCTTTGAAAGTTAAAACTACCAGTCTTTCTTATTTCGGTCGTTTGATTTATTCTTATAAAGATAAGTATTTATTTACCGGTACAATCCGTCGTGACGGTTCTTCAGCTTTCGGACGTACAAATCGTTGGGGAACTTTTCCTTCAGCTTCGGTAGCTTGGCGGCTGAATGAAGAATCTTTTATAAAGAATCTGAATATTTTCAGTAATTTGAAGTTTCGTATTGGCTGGGGTAAAACTGGTAGCTCTTATGGTGACGGCTCTAAATCTATTGCCCAGATTTCAACAAGTAAGATGTATTATTATTGGTGGAATGGGGTAAATTACACAGAACAGATGGGAGCTGCCAAAGACAAGGAAATTGATACGAATCTTCATTGGGAAACGAATGAACAGACCAATTGGGGTATTGATATGGGATTTATGGACAATGCCTTGAATGTAACATTGGATTATTTTATACGTAATTCTTATGATTTGTTGCTGGATCGTAATATGCGTCCTTCTACAGGTTTTACTTCCATTTATACGAATGCCGGTAAAATCCAAAATAAAGGATTTGAATTTGCTGTGAATTATCGTAAGACTTTTGGTGACTGGTTTGTCAATGTGGGAGTGAATGGTTCTGCACTTAGGAATAAAGTAAAGGAAGTCGGTGATCCTATTTTTGCTACAGAGGCTTCGAAGGGATATGAATGGGACAACCATTCCATTATTAAGAATGGATATGCCATAGGTTCGTTTTATGGCTATCGCGTAAAAGGAATTTTTCAAAATCAGGCCGAAATTGATGCTCTTAACAATGCGTCTTCCACTGGTAAATACCAATCCGGTTCTACACAACCCGGTGATTACTATTATTGGGATAAAGATGGCAATGGATATATCAATGCGGACGATAAGGATATAATAGGCAATGGATTTCCTAAACTGACTTATGGTATCTCTATTAATGCCAATTATCGTAAATGGGATTTTATGCTTTATGGTTATGGAGTTTACGGGCAAGATATTCTATCGTATTCGGCCATGAGTCTGTCTTCCATCCATAATTCAACGGGTGAATTCCAGAATTGCTTACAAGAATATATAAGTAATGCGTGGACACCAGAGAATCACAGTACCAAATATGCCCGTATGACGGTTTCGGACAATAATAAGAATACACGTGTGTCTGATGCTTGGATTAAAAAAGGTGATTTCTTCAAACTTCAAAATATTCAGGTCGGTTATACCTTTGATTGGGGAATGAGAATCTATGGGAGCATTGAGAATTTATTCACGATTTCTTCCTATAATAAATACGGTGATCCGGAGATAGGTACGGGGAGATTGAATTTGGTGGGATATGATTCAGGCCGTTATCCCTATCAGAGAACTTATAGTGTGGGTATTAGTTTACAATTTTAAAAAATAAGAATATGAGAAAGAACAAAATATTATCTGTTATCGGTGGATTGGCAGCCTTTATATTTACTTCATGTGATGGTATATTTGATGTGGATTATTATACATTTTTGCCCGAAGATTATATATTTACCAATGAATCTACTATTGAGGAGGGGCTATTGGGATGTTACGAATTGCTTTATCCGAATAGTTTCGGAGGAAGTTCGTGGGGGGTACGTCCTCATATGATGCTTGCGAACTTACCTACTTTAGATGTACAAGCTTCCGGATGGGATTTTAATTATTGCAAGTATGAGTGGACTGCTTCCGAGAGCCAGTTTCGTTATTCATGGAAGTGCTCGTATGCTGCTATCAGTCGTATAAATAGTCTGCTTGCGGGAATGGAGAGTGTCAAGGAATCCGTATTTAAGGAAGGGATAAAGGCGAAAAATGAAGTTATTGCTCAAGCCCGTGCCTTGCGTGCGTATAATTATATTTATTTAGGTAAGAACTTTGGACGTGTACCAATGTTGATGACCGGTGAAAACTACTCAACCTCTCCTGCCAAGCCTCGTCCTGAAACAGCTGATGAAATGTGGAAGCTCATTATTGAGGATTTGGAATATGCGACTGGTGTGCTTGATTGGCAACCGTTAAATGGCCAGTATGGGCGTATAACGAAAGGTATGTGTCTGGCCTATTTAGCTGAGGCTTATATGTATAATAATGATTATGATTCTGCCAAGCAAAGGTTGAAGCAGATTATTGATAGTAAGACTTATGAATTACTTCCTTGTTTTGCTTCAGTTCACGATATGGGAAATTATTGGTCGAAAGAAAGTGTTTGGGAACATTCCTTCTATAAATTCTCTACAATGACCAGTAGTGCGAGTAAACTTACTGATGCCTTGATTCAGATGGGTTACCGTTGTGCTTCTATGGAACATGCAGGTTATGGCTCATTCTGCTTGTCATGGGAGTTTTATAATTCGTTTGAACCGGGTGATAAACGAAAGCAGTATTCGTGTGTTGCATTGGGTGAAAACAATCCTTATACCGGTGAAGCTATAGGGGTTGATCCTGCTTATAATGCAGAGTTTGTAGGGACAGACCATAATCCGAATGTTTATACATTGAAATATTGGCGGGAACAGCATGGAGCCATGAAAAAAGATCATAACTATAATCCTTGTTCACTTACCATGAAACGATATGCAGGTGTATTGTTGGATTACGCAGAGTGCTGTTTCCGTACCAACGATGAGGCAACCGGTTGGGAAATAATCAAGCAGATTCGCAACAGGGCGTGGGGAAATCTGGAAACTGGGATGTCGGGTGAATATGTGTTTGGTTTTGAGGATCTTTCTTATGTAAGAGATGATTATAAACTTAATAAGGTAAAAGTAGAGGTACCTGATGCTAAGAGCTTCTATACCAGATATAAGGCAGAAAAAGGATATACGGCAGATGTATGGTTAGTGGCTCTGACGATTGAACGCCGTCATGAGTTCAACATTGAATTTGAATTGTGGTATGATTTATGTCGATCGGGAATGGCCGAACAGTTTATCAATTGCGAATATCCGATGAATGAAGGTTGGACGAAACGCGATTTTCCGTTCTATGACTACTACATGCTTTTTCCGATTCCTACGGATGAGATTTTGAATAATGATCTTATTAATGAAGAAGACCAGAATCCCGGATATTAAAAATAATAACCTATAAATTTTTAGTATATGAAACGATTGAGGTGTATTTGCATTTTACTGTTTTTGTTTAGTCTGGCTTATGCTCAGCAAGCAAAATATGTATTCTATTTTATTGGTGATGGAATGGGAGTAAATCAAGTGAATGGTACGGAAATGTATCTTGCGGAGCAGGAAGGCCGTATTGGAGTAAAACCATTGTTGTTTACTGCATTTCCCATTACGGGTTTTGCTACAACATTTTCTGCTTCCAATTCTGTTACTGATTCTTCGGCTGCGGGGACAGCTCTTGCCACCGGAAAAAAAACATATAATGGAGCTATTAGTATGGATAATGAAAGGAATGTCCTTCAAACTGTTGCTGAACAAGCGAAAAGGTCCGGTCGGAAAGTGGGCATAGCAACAAGTGTCAGCGTGGACCATGCAACTCCTGCTGTGTTTTATGCTCATCAACCGGATCGTAACATGTATTACGAAATAGCTCTCGATCTTCCAAAGGCTGGATTCGACTTTTATGCAGGTAGTGGCTTTTTGAAGCCTGCAACTTTTGCCAATGGGAAAGAAGCACCAACAGTTTTTCCTGTCTTTGAGGAGGCTGGATATGCGATAGCCAGAGGTCTGGATGATTTTAAAATAAAAGCTGCACAAGCCGGTAAGATGATTCTTATCCAGAAAGACGGTGCTAATCCTTCCAGTTTACCTTATGCTATCGACCGTAAGGAAGGGGATATGACATTGGCACAAATTACGGAAAGTGCCATCTCTTTCTTGACCAAGGACCGGGATAAAGGTTTCTTTTTAATGGTTGAAGGTGGGAAAATAGATCATGCCTGCCATGGTAATGACGCTGCTACTGCTTTTGAAGAGGTCATTGATATGGATAATGCGGTGAAAGTGGCTTATGAGTTTTACAAGAAACATCCGAAGGAAACTTTGATTGTTGTTACGGCTGACCATGAAACGGGTGGTATGGGTTTAGGGACTATCAAATACGAGTTGTCACTGAAATCTTTGGCTAGTCAGAAGCAATCTCAAGATATCTTGTCGCGTTATATTACAAACTTGCGGAAAGATAAAAACAATAAAGTTTCTTGGGAGGATATACAATCATTATTGGCTGATAAAATGGGCTTCTGGAAGGAACTGCCATTATCTTGGGAGCAAGAAAGGATGTTGCGTGATGAATACGAACTTTCTTTTAGAAGAAGGAAAGCTGTTTTTGAAGAGACTCTTTATGCACGTACTGAACCTCTTGCTGCCGCAGCCAAGAAAGTGATGAACCAGATTGCCATGGTGGGGTGGACGAGTGTAAATCATACAGCTGGATATGTACCGGTTTTTGCTATAGGCATCGGTTCCGAACTGTTTAAAGGAAAGATGGACAATACGGAAATCCCGAAACGAATAGCGAAAGCTGCTGGATATAAATGACAATAGGTATGGAAAAGGCCATTCTAATTCAAATGATTGGAATGGCCTTATTTTTTAGCTGTTATTTATTGAATAGAAATCAGTCGCAGACTCTCTGCCGGAACCTGAACCCTACTGTGGCTTGTATACATTGATAAGATTGATTTCAGTATTCAGAGGTAAATTCTCAGAGGAACTGCCTACCCTGATGATGGCAGGACCTTCTTCGAAAGTCCAACCATGTTTCTTTTCGTCCCAATGGCACAACTGTTCCAGAGGTATGGAGATAGTAATTTCTTTACTTTCTCCGGCTTTTAGGGCTACTCGCTGGAAACCTTTCAGCTCGTGTGCCGGACGTTCGATGGCAGATTGAGGGCGTGTGATGTAGACTTGTGCTACTTCTTCCGCATTCATTTTTCCTATATTATCTAATGTGAAACTGACGTCCACTTGGCTTTTGTTGATTTTGGCTTGCAACGCTGAATATTGGAAATTTGCATAAGAGAGTCCATGGCCGAATGGATAAAGAGGAGATATATTCTTAGTGGCATACCAGCGATAACCCACAAAGATGTCTTCGGCATAATCAGCTTCGGCTTTTTGCTCTGCACGGAATTTATCTCTGTTTACGAGGTCTACGAATACATCGCGTGGCCTTTCTGGTTGTTGCTGAGGGTAAACCCCTAAATGATAGGCTGGCGAATCTTCCAGTTTTATAGGAAAAGTGAAAGGTAATTTCCCCGAAGGCGAAATTTTCCCGGACAGTACATCTGCTAAGGCATGTCCTCCCTCTGAGCCATTAAACCAAGATACTAGAATACTTGAAGAGTTTTTTTCTATTGTCTGCAAATCAACAGGACCACCAATTACCATTACCGAAACAATGTTTGGATTGGCTTTGGCTATGTTCTGTATTAATTCGTCCTGATGCGATGGTAAAGTGATGTTTTTGCGGTCAGAACCTTCTGTTTCCACTTCGCGGTTGTTGCCTCCGACAAAGATGACCAAGTCCGCCTCTTTGGCTAAGGCAATCGCTTCTTGAACCAGCCGTTCGCTTTTTTCTCTGATTTCTTTCTCTGATGAGGCTGTTTCGCTTCTGTTGCGCTTGTGCCGTGAGGTGCGTTCCTGCGGCAGGTAACCTTGTGCATACTTGATTTTGACATTGGTTCCCTCATAAGCCTTCTGTAGTCCTTCCAAGGGTGTAATTTCATATAAAGCCTTGACACCGGCACCTACACCGCCCGTAGCCATATGCCGGACTGCATTGTCTCCGATGACGGCTATGTCCTTCACTTTTTCGGTGTTTATGGGCAGCAGTCCGGAGTTTTTGAGCAATACGATGCTTCTGGAAGCTACTTCATAGGCAATCTGCTGCTGGGCAGGCAGGGAAGTCATTTGGGTATTGGCTTCTTCTTTGGGAACAGCCGGGATAGCCAGCCGCACACGAAGCAGGTTCCTTACTTTCTCGTCAATGACTTTTTCCGAGACGACACCGGCTTGTACCGAATCGAGCAATGCCTTACCAAAATATCTGTCGTTGGGCATCTCTACATCAAGACCTCCCAGTGCAGCTTTTGTGGTGGAGTGGGTGCCTCCCCAGTCGGAAATGACGATACCCTTAAATCCCCATTCACCGCGTAGGATTTTATTCAGGAGGCGGTCATTCTCCGAGCACCATTCACCTGACACTTTATTGTAAGCAGCCATTACACCGTAGGCATTGGCTTTCTTCACAGCCGCCTCAAAAGGGGCGAGGTAAATTTCTCTCATGGCACGTTCGGAAACTTTTACGTCTACGAATCCGCGCATGTTTTCTTGGTTGTTCAGTGCATAATGTTTCAGACAGACAGCTTCCTGATGGTCTTGTGCACCTAATGTATAGTTGACAGCCAGTTCACCACTCAGTAGGGGGTCTTCACTTAAATATTCGTAAGTACGTCCTCCGGTTGGGATGCGTTGTATGTTGATGGCCGGCCCTAAGATCATGTCTTTACCCCGGAGTTTAGCTTCGGCAGCCATTCCCTCTCCGTATTTGTATGCCATTTCCGTGCTCCATGTAGCTGCAAGGGCAGAGCCTGTCGGGAAGAAAGTGGCGGAATCGGTGCTTAAATGCAAGGAGTTCCATGAATGCGGTTCCATTTCTTCGCGAATGCCGAAGGGACCGTCGGCATATTCTATGTCAGGTATATTCAGACGTTCGACACCTGCCGATGAAAACATGTTTTTTCCGTGGAGCATGTTTATTTTTTCTTCCAGTGTCATTTCTGCTATGATGTTTGTGATTTCGTCCTCGTGTTGTGTCAGGGGATTGACCTTTTCATTGGTAGGACTACATGCAGAGAAACATCCTCCTATGCAAATTAGTAATGATAATGTTGAGTGTTTCATGGTATGATTTTTTTATTGTTATCTTGTTGTCAATGTAAAATGGAGGATACTGGGAGCATCACCTACTTGCGGTCCTCCCCAGTCTGTCTGGTCACCGTTGAGGATACGGAGCATTTTGAAATCACCGTTCTCATCATAGAATCCTTCTTGTACTTTCAGGTACTGCCAGGCTTTTCCTTGTTTTTTCCCTATTGGTTCGAAAGTGAACCGGCAATTAGTACCGATACCGATGAATTCGTTTTCGCCAAGTTGGATAATCATGGCCTTTCCGTTGACCGGACGCTTTTCGGCGGCAGCGGTTTGCCCTCCACGGGTGTTGCCGAATTTGATGATGGCTTTCCAACTGCCTAAGCTGACGTACTGTTCTGAATGGTCGGAAGACTCTATGACAGGGTGTATCCTGTCTTCTGCACTCCATTCAGCCAGCAAGTGTGCCATCGGTTTTAGTATTTCATATTCAGCGGATAAGGGGGATTGCCTTTGCATGTCTGGAGAAAAGTTCCTCCGTTGGTCTACGCCGAATGGGGAAAAGCCGATTCCTTTTGCGATGGTATGATAAAGGAATCTCGGGCTTCCGATGGTTTCGGGAACCATTAATGCGTTATCGGGGCGGGCATATAGTTCGAGCACTTTCAGGACCGCCTTGTCATCACGGAGGTAGATGTCCGGAGCGACGAAGTCGATGTCAGGGGCTGCGGCTTTCCAGATGGATATGACATTGTCCGTTACACCGCCGCTTTCATAGTGGGCTGCTGTGGGATTCGTCAGAGGATCTCTTAAGGCAACATTGATGTATAGGGGAAGCGGATAAATTTCTTTTCCTGCTTTGGCCACATAATTGATATAACGGGCTACGTGCCATGCATGGAAATATTCGTCTGCCCGTTCGCCAAAGACTTCCTTCCAGCTCCCTTTTGCATTTTTCGGTACATTCAGTTCTTTACAAACAGTGGGTGTCAGAATTTCTTGGGGAATGGAGCCTTCGAATAGTTTTTGGGCTTTCTTCGAATAGTCTCTTACGCTGCCCCATGTCCCCGGTTCATTCTCCACTTGTACCATGATGACCGTATGTTGTGTATCTGCTTCCTTCAGATAACCCATGAATCTGGCGAAAGCTTTGGCATCCGCTTTCATCGCTTCTTCACAATGCGGACTGGGAGAGTCTACTTCTTGACCATTTTTGCCGATAACATTGGGATACTTCTTAGAATCTGTTTTCATCCATTCGGGCATGTAGTGATTGCTTCCGTTCTTCCAGGTGGCAAACCAGAGGAAGATAAGTCTCATATTGTTTTGCCGTGCCTGATTTAATACTGACTGCACTTGTGAGAAGCCGAACTTACCTTCTTGAGGTTCCAGTTGTTCCCAATATACCGGTATTTCCAATGTGTTGGCATGCATTTCTTTCATCACATTCCATACATTGGGCAGCATGGAGGCCCAGTTGGATGAGTTTCCGCATTGTCCTCCCAGAACAAAGAAAGGTTTGTTGTCCACCAAGAGTGTGTAACGTCCGTTTTTCTGTATAAGCTTGGGGATGGATGTGTCTGTTTGTGCTGACAGCCACGTTGTGGTAAGTAGCATGGCGATGCAAAAAGCCCATGCCTTGTAATTGGAGATTTGTTTCATGCTTGTTGATTTTGAAAAGGTTATTATTTGGCAAAGATGCTGATTCTTTTCGTGAAACGGCTCTCTCTTTTGTGTCTGATAAGGGAGGATAATGTTTCCCGTTTATTATTTGTTGGCAATAACTGTTTCTGCAAGCATAAACCGGAGTAAAACCTATTCTTCCGGTGTCTCTTCAGCATCTTGTTCCGGATACTGTCCATCTTCTTCTTCTTCGTTGGTTTGTATTTTTCTGCTATGTTGCCTTATGAATTCGGAAGGGCTGATGTTGAACTCATCTTTAAAATGTTTGGAGAACACTTTGGGTGAGTTATAGCCCAATATGTAGGCAATCTCTGAGATTTGCATCTGGCTTTCTGTCAGGAGTTGTTGTGCCCGTTTCATGCGGATGGTCCTGATGAATTCGATGGGTTTCTTTCCCGTTATCTTAATCATCTTCTTGTAGAAGTAGCTGCGTGATATGTTCAGGCTGCTGGCAAGTTCCTCGACGGAAAATTCCGTTTCATTTATATTGTCTTCTACAATGGCGATGGCCTTTTCTATCAATTGCTGGTCAAGGGGGGTAATGGTGATGCGGCTGGGTTCGATCTTTATCTCCTGATTGAAGATTTCTTGCCGTTTTATATTCATTTCAATCATTTTGCAGATACGGAGTTTTAGCACTTCCATGTTGAATGGTTTGGTAATATAATCGTCGGCACCGGTTTCGAGTCCTTCCAATTGGTGCTCTTCGCTTGCTTTGGCTGTTAAAAGTATTATGGGAATATGAGAATAACGTATGTCTTTTTTAATGTTTGAACACAGTTCCAGCCCATCCATTTCCGGCATCATGACATCGCTGATTATTAAATCTGCATCTTCTTTTTTTAAGATGGATAAGGCTTGTTTTCCATTGCTGGCTTTCAGTATATGATATTGTTTGGAAAGACTTTCAGAGAGAAACTTGAGAAAGTCGTAGTTGTCGTCTACAAGCAGAATAGTGGATTGGCGAGATTCTTCTTCTGCCGATTGCATTTTGATTGTATCATCTTCTTCGATTACTTCACTGTTTTGGTGTAACGGGAATGTGATTAAAAAGATAGATCCGCAAGGATGATTGTCTTTGACACTGATTTTGCCATGATGCATTTTTATATATTCGGAGGCAATATGTAACCCAATGCCGCTGCCTCCGCTATTTGCCGGATTTTTGCTTGACTGATAAAATCGCTGGAATATTTTCTCCTTGTTTTCGTCTTCGATGCCGCAGCCGGTATCTGCGAATGTCAGTTCCAGATTTGATTCTTTCACCTCAATATTCATTGAGATACTTCCTTTGTTAGGAGTGAACTTAAAAGCGTTGGTTAGTATATTTGTACAGATTTTGCGCATTTTGTCATAATCAAAATCCATAAAAACAGAGTGTTGCGGGCAAGTGAGAGTATAGTTTATGCTCCTTTTTTGTGCTATCGGGTCAAAAGAGTAGAATATTTCGCTTAGAATGATGAGGATATTGTCATGTTTGCATTTCAGGCTCTCGGCTTTGGCATCCAGTTTTCTGAAGTCCAACAACTGGTTGATGAGTTCCAGCAAGTAGTTGGCGTTCTGCTTTACCATGTCAAGTATGCCTTTTCGGTGTTCGGGATGGTTTTCGAGAAATTCTTCAAGCGGATTAATAATCAGTGATAAAGGGGTGCGTAGTTCATGACTTATATTGGCGAAGAACTGTAGTTTCATGTCATTGATTTTTTGTTGTTTTTCATTTTCTATTTCAACAGTTTGTAGAATCAATTTTTGTTTGTGACGCATGCGCAGGCTTCGAATAACCAGTAAGATTAGGCACATGGCGATACATGTATAAATTGTGTATGCCCACCAAGTGCGCCATAGGGGAGGAAGGATATTGATTTTCAATTCTTTGATGTTTGGACTCCAAATGCCTTGTGAGTTGCATGCTTTTACAGATAATGTATAGTCTCCGGCAGGCAGCATAGACAGATTGACCTTATTGTTGTCTGCGTACACCCAGTCAAAGTTTCTTTGGTTAATTTTATAGGCATATTTTATTTTGTCTGTTTCTGCAAAGTCAAGTGCAGAGAAAGATAAAATGAATGAATTTTCTTTTTCAGTAAAAGAAAGGGTCTGTGTGCATTCAAGTGAACTTTCATTCGATAAGTTGGGATGGTATATTCCTGATTTGAGTTCAATCCCTGTCAGGTAGATGTTTGCGTGGTAGTCTGTTGCTAAAATTTCTTGGGGAATGATTGTCTGATATCCTTTGGGGGTACCTATTAAGATATTGCCATTGTCCAACTTGAGTATAGCATGTATATTGGTATCATTGCATATTAATCCGTCTTTTATGGTATAATTCACAATGTAATATTTTCCATTTACTATTTGGACTCGTGAAATACCGTTTCCCGTACCGATCCACATTTGTTTGTTGTTGTCTTCTATAATAGCTTTGACGAAGTTGGTGGCAAGCCCACTCTTCTGGTCAAGAAAAAGGATGGAATCGTTCTTCTGGTCCCAGACACTTATTCCATGTGAATGGCCTATCCAAAGAAGGTTGCGGCTGTCTTTGTAGACAGTAAGGATATTCTTTTCGCTGAAGTGGTTGTCTTCATCGAAAAGGCTATAGGTTTGGTTTTCTGTATCAATGATGATCAATCCTCCGTTGGAAGCTACATAAAGATATTTGTCGCTGTCATAGTACATATCTCGGATGAAAAACTCTCCGGGGCGATACAGAACTGTGTCGAACTCTTCGGTTTCGGGGTTCAGCCTTTGAACGTAACCTCTCATTGTCCCTATCCATATATAACCATATTTGTCGACTTTTACTGTATATACGTTGTTTTCGAGCAAGTGGCTGTTGCTTACTGTATACTGTTTGATTTTCCCTTTTGAGTAGCACAAGAGTCCTTTCTGATAAGTTCCGATCCACAAACGGTCTTTGGAGTCTATGGATAAATCAACCACAATATTGGCAGGGGTTGGTATTTTTTCATATAAGTCACTTGCCAATGATTGGCGGATTAAACCTGTACCATCCGTACCGTAATATATAAATTCCTGATCGGTATCTTTACAGAAGGTCAGGATGTCATTGTACTCTGGAGACTTGTTGCACAGTATGATTTGAGACATCGGACTGTAATAGGATATGCCGTGTTTAAAGTTGCCTATATATACAATTCCATCTTTGTCTTGATAGATTGTACTAAGGTTGTTACTGGCAATGGTATGCTGCTTTAGAGGGGTATGGGTCAGGTTGGTAATTGATTTGTTCAAGGTATTGTATATGAATAGGCCCTTGTGGCTGGTAAGTATCCATACGTTTCCATTGCCTATGTCCAGGATGCGTTGTATCCGGTTATATTGCATGTCCTGGCCATTGTTTAACTTTATTTCTTCCCATTGCCGGGTGAAGCTGTTTTTGTGCAATAGCAGGCTGTTCTGGTATGTATATAACCATATATTCTCGTTCCGGTCGGTATAAATATGAGGCTCATGGTTTTTCAATAAAGGTATGAATGTTGTAGGGATGGCGATTTCTTTGGTTTCAGAGGTCTGCTTGTCTATACTGTATAATGCGCCGTCGGAGTACATTATATAGATGGACTGTACTGCAATAGATATGTTTGAGATTTTTTCAGTTTGTAGGGGAAAAACCTTGATGGGGTTCTTGTCTTCATTTTGTAAATAGAGCTTGCTACGGTTGTAGGCCCAGAATTCATTTTTGGGAGTCATGCCTATTCTTTGAATGTTTTTGCTTGGTATATGTTTCTTTTCAAGTACGGACTTGTAATCGTTGCTGATTTTCCCTGTTTTATAGTCATAAATGCTGTATTCGTTGGCTGTTTTAATCCATATGTTGCCTTGCGGCCCTTCAAAAACTTCAAAGATGGCATCATCGGATAGTCCTGAATTACTTTGATAATATTGATGGAATGAGTAACCGTCGTATTTGTTGAGCCCCGATTCAGTTCCTATCCACAAAAAGCCTCTACTGTCCCTGAAGATGCTTCGGACACTATTGTTGGAGAGCCCTTCTGATATGGAAAGTTGTTTAAACATCATGGTTAGTGTTTTCTCGTTCGTATTTCCTGAAGTGGTGAGTATAACACACAAGATATAAATGGCGGTTGTGAATAGGCGCTTCATGTATTTCTTAGTTTTAAATTAGGAAGGTTAACAATATCATAATCCAAAATTAAAAATAATATTCTGATTAGGCAAGACTATTTTTGTGTATATATGGAGGATTATGTCATTTGTTTGTTGAAAAATAATGTATTGTTTGTTTCCAAAGGTGCCGAAATGTGCATTGTGAAACAAAATTGGGTATTAAAAGACATTTTTATAACCTATGTTTCGCTTTGGAAAGGAATATATTTGGCAGCAAAATCACTTAATTCTAATATTATGATAAAGAAAATTTTAACGGTGGCGATGCTTGTGTGCACTTGCAGTAGTTCATTGGCACAGCCACATGTCAATGATGGTACTTCGTATTTGATGAATCAGGCTTTGGATATGAGTACGGACTTCCTTGATTTAAGTAATACTTTATTCTTTGCAGACCATCTGGAATCATTCGACGTTAAGTCGGGTGAAGGACTGGTGAATTGGAAACGGGGGCATTTAATGCCACGTCAGGCTTTCAATACCAACGGTGCGCAACCCCGTAAAATGAGAATGCTCGATTTTCCTTTTACTGCTTATGAGAATGATCCGAACTTAAAATTTAAGATTGACTTTGTAACTCCGCGTACAGTACGTATTCGTATGCTTACTACTCCAGTGGAGCCTAAGGTAAGTACATCCATTATGCTGGCGAAGGAACCGGGTAAAGATGAAAGTTGGAAGGTAACCGAAACGGAAAATACCATTGTCTATGCCGGTAATTATGGAACTGTACAAATAAACAGGAATCCTTGGAGGGTTATATTGAAAGATAAGACAGGACGTATATTAAGTCAAACCGTTACTTTGCGTGATGCTGATTCTACGCAAGTGAAGTATACCCCTTTCAGTTTCATTAAAAGAGGAAGCGACAATGCTCGTCGTATCAATCCCGTGTTTACTCTGACTGCAGATGAGATGATTTTTGGCTGTGGCGAGTCTGCTACAGGGTTGAACAAAGTGGGGCAGAAAGTAAATCTGTTTGTTACAGACCCACAAGGTCCGGAAACAGACCAGATGTACAAGCCCATTCCTTTCTTTATGAGCAATCGGGGATATGGTATGTTCATGCATACTTCCGCACCTGTCACTTGTGATTTCGGTGCTACTTATATCGGGCTGAACAAAATGTTTATGGGCGACGAAAACTTGGATTTGTTCGTATTCTTCGGTGAGCCGAAAGACATCTTGGATGAGTACACTGATTTGGTAGGAAAACCGGGTATGCCTCCATTGTGGTCTTTTGGTACATGGATGAGCCGTATCACCTATTTCAGTGAAAAAGAAGGTTATGATGTGGCTGCTAATATCCGCAAGAATAAGTATCCGTGCGATGTTATCCATTTTGATACTGGTTGGTTTGATGTAGACTGGCAATGCGATTATAAGTTTTCTGAAAACCGTTTCCAGAATCCCCAGCAGATGCTGAAGGACCTGAAGTCGCAAGGGTTCCATGTTTGCTTGTGGCAGTTGCCCTATTTTACTCCCAAGAACCGTTATTTCCCTGAACTGATAAAGAAGGACATGTATGTAAAGAATGGTAATGGGGAACTTCCTTATGAGGATGTGGTGCTCGATTTCTCCAATCCGGAGACTGTAGACTGGTATCAGAACAAGTTAGCCGGACTCTTGAATATCGGTGTCAGTGCCATCAAGGTTGACTTTGGCGAAGCTGCTCCTCTGAACGGTATTTATGCCTCTGGCAAGAGTGGTTGGTATGAGCATAATCTCTATCCGGTGCGCTATGACATGGCAGTATCCGAGATAACCAGAAAACTCCATAACGAGAACATCATGTGGGCTCGTGCTGCGTGGGCCGGTTCACAACGCTATCCGTTGCATTGGGGCGGTGATGCTGCTACGACGAATACGGGTATGCTGGGTACACTCCGTGCCGGTTTGTCCTTCGGTTTGTCGGGTTTCTCTTTCTGGAGCCATGATATGGGAGGGTTTGTAAAATCTACTCCCGAAGATCTGTATTGCCGTTGGTTGCCGTTCGGTTTTCTGACTTCTCATACTCGTGCACACGGTGCACCTCCGACAGAGCCGTGGTTGTACGACAGCAAGCGTGTACAGGATGTTTTCCGCAAAAGTGCAGAGATGAAATATCGGCTGATGCCTTATGTTTATGCCCAAGCTAAGGAATGTACCGAGAAAGGTTTGCCGATGTTAAGAGCCTTGTTCGTGGAATTCCCTGATGACCCTGGAGCATGGAAGGTGGACGATGAATATCTCTTCGGTTCGCAGATTTTGGTCGCTCCTTTGCTCGAATCAGGTATAACCGGTCGCACCGTTTACCTTCCCGAAGGAAAGTGGATAGACTATCAGACAGAGAAAGTGTATGAAGGCGGATGGCATAAGATTGAAGCAGGCAGCTTGCCGATAATCATGCTGGTGCGTGACGGTTCGGTGCTTCCTCATCTGAAGTTGGCGCAGTCCACCTCTGAAATGGATTGGAGCAAGATGAACCTGAAAGTGTACAGTGCCGATAAGAAACAGGCAGAGGGCTTGATATGCCTGCCTACAGACAACCGCATTCAGGTAGTGAAAGTGGATTGCGGGAAGGCGAAACCGCAGTTGCTGAACCAAGTTGAAGGGACTTCCCTGAACTTTTGAATTTGATCTTTAAAAACCTATATTTAATTCACCCCTTGTCGGTATGGAAGAGAAAGGGATATAGTTACCAATATCTGTGCCACTATGGTGGCACAGATGTGCCATTACTACGGCACGGCAGTGCCTCTATGTTGGCACAGAATTGTGTCGCGTGTCTTTTCCCCCGATATGCTATGACTGGGGTATTTGTTAAACCTAAGTATTTAATATTTTATGAGAAATGTGATGAAGTATTTGGGTATCGTGTCAGTATCGCTGGCATGTGCCGGACCTCTCTTTGCAATGGGTGTACAGCCGTTTGCAGGTGTCTCTGTAGTACAGCAGAATGTTGTCACAGTAAAAGGACAGGTCGTAGACGAGAAAGGCGAACCTGTTATTGGTGCTAATGTCATTGTGGAAGGTACGACCAATGGTATGATTACGGATTTGGATGGTAACTTCTCTTTACAATGTCCTGTAGGCTCTACATTGAAAGCTAGTTATATCGGTTATTTGACGCGGACCGTCAAGGTAAGTGGGGCGATGAATGCATTGAAGATTGTTTTAAAAGAAGATGCCGAAACATTGGAAGAAGTTGTGGTGGTAGGATACGGTACGATGAAGAAATCCGACCTGACCGGTTCCATTACTTCTGTAAATGCAGAGGAGATGATGAAACGTAATCCGGTGAATCTGGGACAAGGTTTGCAAGGTGCTGCTGCCGGTGTTTCCGTCATTCGCTCTTCC
>ERZ780030.347-NODE-347-length-21580-cov-4.327340_pt1 | contig 21580 bp, 19 predicted proteins | sample MGYA00511857_ERZ780030 | MGnify/ENA primary metagenome ERZ780030 (study PRJEB29588, sample SAMEA2162530) | human gut metagenome | biome: human gut; feature: human-associated habitat; material: faeces | place: Denmark | collected 2008/2010 ... | reverse complement strand
AACCCACGTATCCAGCTTGGAAGGCTGGTGTTCTACCATTGAACTACACCCGCATAAATTGGAAAGCCCAAAATCAACTTCCCTATATTAAATTTATAACTTGCGTCACAATCGGGGTGACAGGATTCGAACCTGCGACCCCCTGATCCCAAATCAGGTACACTAGCCAAACTGTGCCACACCCCGAAAAGTTTTAAGTCATTTCCGTGACGCAAGTAAGAGTATATTATACTCGGCTCAAAATGTCAACACTTTTTTTCGATTTTTTTTAATTTTTTTCATCTTTTTTTTCAAGAAAGCTTCGAAAGCCCTTTTCTACCTGCTTTCGCGGCAACATAACACGATGTCCGCATCCCATACATTCCATTTTTATGTCCATACCAACCCGCACCAGCTTCCAGCGATTTTCTCCACATGGATGCTGTTTTTTCATTTTGATCACATCACCAACATGAAGTTCCATCCTTATTTCCCCGCTTTCTTATTTTATTTCCTGTAAGGATTTTCTCTCATCATAACATTTCTACTATATTTTTGTAAATATCTGTATAAACAGTTCTTTTTCCACACAAGGAAAAAACTACTTGCATAAATCCCGAAAAGGATGTATATTATACTTCATAAAGTAGTTTTCAATACTATGTGTAATGTATTTGCAAACCGTTTTCCATTACATGGATAATTTAATAGAACGGAGGGATATTATGACTACACTTACAAATTCACAATCCTATCCGGGATCAACGGCTATTTCACAATCTCCGGCTGTATCCCATACAACATTCCGCTTAAAGGACCCAGCCAGCGCTATCACCCATTTTATTGGAATGGTCGCCGCTGTCTCTGCAGCACCATTTTTATTAGAGAGGGCCGCGCAGACCGGTCATATCAAAAGTATTGTTTCCAGTCTCTTATTTATTATCAGCATGATTCTGCTTTACGGTGCCAGTACCTTCTACCATGCTGTCATAACTAACGACAGAGCAACACTTCTGCTGAAGAAGCTGGATCATATCATGATCTACTTTTTGATCGCCGGAAGCTACACTCCGGTCTGTATGCTAGTTCTGCCATCGTCTATCGGTACACCTTTATGCCTGATCGTCTGGGGACTTGCTCTGGCCGGTTTATTCCTTACGGCGGTCTGGGTTGATTCTCCAAAATGGCTCAACTCCACCATTTACATCGCTATGGGGTGGCTGTGTATTTTTGCAATCCGCAGTATTTATCACTACATGTCCCCTCAGGCATTCTTCTGGCTGTTTGCAGGAGGCGTTATTTATACGATCGGCGGTGTGATCTATGCCTTAAAACTTCCTGTATTTAACCGGCTGCATCCGGGCTTTGGCGGCCATGAGATCTTTCACCTCTTTGTTATGGGGGGCAGTCTCTGTCACTTTATTATGGTGTACAGCTATCTGTTAAAATAACGACCGATATTTTCTAAGAGCATAAATAAGGGCAAAACCAGCGTTTTGCCCTCCAAGAATTGCTTCGCAATTCTCGTTGGCTTCCCTCTACGCTACGAGCATTTTCCTATACACTAAAAAAGGGCAAAACCAGCGTTTTGCCCAGCGATTCTGCCATTTCCCGGCTTGCCTTCACTACTTCATCTCTACCAGCTGGATATCCTGCATCCAGTCATAATACGGACTGATATCCTGTGCAATCGTCTCCAGATTCACTCTTGCCGTACTGAATACGGTCAGATTACGTTCCTGGTATACCGGGACTTCTACCGCCCAGTCAAGAATTTTATCATAACTCTGCGCATAGAGAGAGATGCTTTTTTTCAGCTTTACCGCTTTCATACTATCCTCAATATAATCATCCAGATCACTGTCCTGAATCCGGAAATAATTCCGGCTTCCTGCCGTTTTATCCTTTTGTAGGCGGCTGTGATACATTGCATACATATCTCCATTAACTGACGTCTCTGCCTTGCCACACCAGATCTGTGCCGTTCCCTGCTGCAAATGCTTTTCAAGCTTCTTCTGACTGCAGCCTTCTTTCAGCTCCAGCTTTAAGCCAATCTGTTTAAACAGCTTCCGGGCATTTCTGGCAATCGTAAGCATACCCTGCTGCTGTGCATCACTTGGAATGTAAATAATATATTTCTTTCGTGTATTTTCCGGAATCTCTGTTATTACGCCCTTTTTAACCTTAAATCCAGCCTTTTTCAAATATCCCAAAGCTACTTTACATGCCGCCTGAGCACGCTCTTCTACGCTCATATTGCTATTATAGACCACATTACCATCCACATCTTTGTTATATGCCTGCTCATACTCTTCATCCTCTGCCTGTGGCACAGACCAGGATATCTGGGACGCAGGATAGTCAATTACTGCGGCTCCCTTCTGGCTCAGCTCTACCATATTGCTTCTGTTACAGCTAAATAAAACCGCAAAGGCTTTTCGCATATTTTTTGAACGTGTACTGTCCGCTTTTCCGTCCACGCACACTTTCTCTGCATTCATACCAATATAATGATAATAATCTCCATCCCACAGCTTACCGCCATATACCCGTCCTGTGAGCTTACCGCTGGAATTCTCCTCTGTGATGATATCTATAATACTGTTGGATGCACTCATATCCACGACATCGAAATCGCCATTGGTCAATGCCTCCAGCTTCTGCACGTCAGATGATCCCGCTACCTCCTTCAACTGGACAAATGCCGTTTCCGGACATCCACGGTAATACTTCTCATTGGCCTCGTAATATACAATGCCCTTTTCATATTTAATATACTGATACGGTCCTGCACCAAACGGTGCATTTTTCTTTTTGACCAGGCTGGAAATATCTCCCTTTTTAAATCCAAAGCTTCCTGCCAGCACATTAAATTCTTTCTTGTTTCCATAAAACTGCAGGGAACAGACCGGAATATTTAACGCCGTAAGGGCATCGCGGTCATATCCCCTGACCGTCACCTTCACTTTATAATCTGTCACCTTTTCAATCCCATCGATATCCAGAGCACTTTTTCCCTTGTCCTTTCCGGAAGTACCGCGGTATTTTTCCAGACCAATAATCGGAAGCTGTCCAAAGGTCTCCGCCCCCTGATAGCTGCTATCTGCAAACGCATACATAGAAAAGATCACATCATCCACTGTCACCGGAGATCCGTCGCTAAAGGTCAGATCCTTCCTCAATGTAATGATATAAGATGTGGTATCTTCATCGTGATCACGACGAATCTTTATATTGGCAGGACCCTCATAATAAAAAGTCTCTCCATGAAAACGACGTTTCTCTCCTTGAATCGCATGCTTTACCACAGCCCCTTCCCTGTCAAAAGTCAAAAGATGGAGCTGCGTCAGATTGACCGCTTTTTGATCCGCTTTATTTTTATCTGAAAATGGATTGAATTGCTTCTCGAAGGCATCACATGCCACCACAAGAGGCACATCCGACTTATCCTTTCCCTTGCCTCCTGCCTCAACCTTTGGCAGTTCTGTTACCTTTTCTGACGACACATCTTCCGTCGCTGCCGGCTCCTTCTTTTTATCTTTTTTATTCCCAGAACATCCCACTCCACTGACGGAAACACAGAATATCAGCGCAAGCGCCAGTCCTTTCTTCCATAAATGATGCATAGTTACCTCCTCAATCATATACTATTCTTTTTTAGCATACCACACAAACAATTTTTGGGCAACCCAAAAGGGCTGCCCGACAGTTTCCTGTCAGACAGCCCCATATACAATGAGAAAGAGAGGATCATTGTACTATCAGGTCCTGCCGGATATTACTATCCGGGGCATAGAGGGCATCAGCCCTTTACGCTTCCCAATGCAACACCCTGTACAATATGTTTTGAAAGTATCAGATAAACAAGGATAACCGGGAATATAGAAAACGCGATCATCATGTAAACCTGACCCATATCAAACTTCAAAAAGTCTGCACTACGTAAGTTGGCAATCAATACCGGAAGTGTCTTTTTCTTGTCATCCGTTAAGATCAAGGATGGAATGAAGTAGTTGTTCCAGCTTGTTACAAATGAGAAGATTGCCTGTACTGCAATTGCCGGCTTCATAATTGGAAGGATCATCTGATTGAAGGTACGGAACTCGCCGGCACCATCAATACGGGATGCTTCAATAATCTCAATCGGCAGTGATGATTCCATATACTGCTTCATGTAGAAATATGTTACCGGTGAAGCCACAGCCGGTACTATCAATGGAATAAAACTGTTCATCAAGTTCATCTTCATGATCAGCTGCAGGAAACCAAGAGCGGTAACCTGAGTCGGGATCATCATGATCATCAGGATGAAAGTATGCATAACTTTTTTCAATTTAAAGGTATACACATGAAGTGCATATGCCGTCATTGTTGAAAAATATGTTGTTAATACAGCACTCAGTGCAGCAATGATAACGCTGTTGATCAAACCGTTCCAAACCGGCTGAGAACCATTGATAATCGTATTGTAAAAGTTCTTAGCAAAGTTTGTACCCGGAAGTGCATGGAAACCTAACTGAATCTCACTATGTGTTCTGGTAGCATTTACGAAAAGTACATAAAACCAGAACAAACATAAAATCGTGATAATGATCAGAAAGATGTATGCAATCGCGCGACGTGCATGAATGCCAAATCCCTCTTTTGTAATCTCATCACTTGGTGTTCTTGAATTCGCCATCGTTAATCCTCCTTTTTCTGTGCAAATGCCTTAAACACGATCAAGCTCAGGATACCCGTGATAATAAACATTACAACGGACAATGCGCCACCCATACCGTAGTTCTTACTAAACAGGTGCTTGTTCAAGTACATGATCAGTGTCATTGTGGTCTGAGTCGGCTGACCAGTTCCGTTTGTTAAGATCTGTGGAACATCGAACATCTGCAAACCACCAATCAAGGAAGTAACTAAAACGTAAACCATAATCGGTCTTAACAGCGGCATAGTAATCTGCCAGAATACCTGTGTGGATGTTGCTCCATCCACCTCGGCAGCCTCAAACAGTGATGGATCAATACCCATCATACCTGCCATCAACAGGATCGTTGTATTACCAAACCACATCAGGAAGTTCATGAAAGCAACCAGACCTCTTGCACTCCATTTATTTGATAAGAAGTGGAATGGCTCTTTCAGTATACCAGCGCCTGTCAGCATAGCATTTACAGGGCCTGTATCTGCAAATAATGCGAAGAACAGCATTGCAAATGCGGATGCCATGATCAGGTTTGGCAGATAAATCACTGTCTTGAAGAAACGGGAGCCTTTAATATTCAGTCTCATATCGGAGAACCATGCTCCCAGGATCAATGATACGATAATCTGTGGAACAAATCCAAGTACCCACATAATTAAGGTATTTCTTAAATACAACCAGAAGTATCCTCCGGCAAACAATTCCTTGTAGTTATCCATCCCTACGAAATTCGGTCCGACCTGAATCAAACCGGAACGATAGTTTTCATAAAAACTGTTATAGACGGTACTAATCAAAGGAATCAGCTGGAAAATAACATACACAACAACAAACGGAATCAGGAAAATGTAACCCCATTTATTGTGTTTTTCAACTTTTCCTCGTCTCTTTGGAGATGTGCTCATTTCTTTTTCTCTCCTTTTTTAGGTATAAAATGTGCCTGCCTACGTCCGTAAGCAGGCACATCCAGATTCATGTTACATTTTATACGCCCGAGCTATTAGTGTGTAAGGTCAGGGTACTTAGTCTCAACTGACTGATAGAACTGCTCCAGAGCTGCATCATAATCAGCGTTGCCATCGAAGTAATCCTTCATAGCCTTCTGGAACTCCTCGTTACATCCCTGATCATAAGATGACAGGTTGCTGAGGTCGATGCTCTCAATACCGTCACAGAAGATTGGAAGTGGATTCTGTCCTCCAAGGATTGTGTTCTTGAAGCTCTTATCCTTAGAAAGAGTATCCATTGCAGACTTGTTGTTTGCGAAATCGTTATCTTTCTTAACGATGTCTGTCATGATTGACTCATCTGTTGTCATCTTCTCGATGATATCCTTTACAAGAGAAGAGTTATCTGTGCCGTTTGCACCACAGATCCAAGTACCGCCCCAATAGAAACTCTGAGGTCCCTTACAGAGAGCCCATCCGCCATCGATACCAACAGAGCCCTTCTTATCAGCGCTCATTGAGAAGTTGAAGAACCAAGCTGGTCCAAAGTAAGCAAATACGTTACCACTCTTCATGAAGCCCTTGCTCCAGTCAGAAGACCAAAGATCATATGTAGCTGTCTCTTTGTTATCAACCATTTCCTTGGACATATCAACCCAAGTCTTGATGTTCTCATCAATGTTGATCTTGCCATCCTCTACCCACTTAGATGTTACGTTGTTAGAGAATACACGGTATGCATCGTTTACAGATGCTGTTGCAAGATATCCTTTATCTTTCAGCTTAGCAGCTGCCTCTTTGAAAGCATCCCAGTCAGAGAAGATTTCCTGAATCTTATCAGGCTCATCTGTTCCGAATACCTTCTTTGCGATGTCACGACGGTAGATCATACCAGCCGGGCAAGCCTGCCATGAAGATCCTTTAAGCTTTCCTTCAGCATCTCTTACGATATCCTGTGTGTACTTGTACTGGTTTGAAAGTGAATCCTCAGAAACACCAAGATCGTTTACAACGTCTACTGTGTAATCTGAGTTTACATACTTCAGTGCGTAATCAGCCTCAACAAGGAACATATCAACCTTATCATCAGCCTTAGCGTCTGCCTGGTTCAGAAGTGCCTGATCCAAAGCGTCCTGATAAGCGTTACCCTCGTTAGCAACCATTGTCCACTTAACCTCTACATCGCCGATCTTACCTTTCCACTTACCAGTCTTCTTATATCCTGGATAGTGATCCTCGATACGGCTCTTGAACTCATCGTTCCAACAACGAATGTTAAGAACTTTACCACCGTCAGAAACCTGAGCTGTAGATTTCTTCTCGGATGTTGCGCTTGAAGCACCACTTGTTGCATTATTGTCTGTTCCCTTGTTTGTGTCGTCTGCAGAACCACCGCAGCCTGTTAACATTGTTGCAGCCATTGCTGTACACAGAAGTACACTTAATACTTTCTTTCTCATAAAAAGCCTCCTCTAAATTAAATTGTTTGCTTTATATTTATGCTGCACCCACAGCAGAAATATCATGGTATCACCATTCTTAAAATGTAACCATCCTTACGAAAATGATTACGTTGTTTAGAAACGTTCCCTCAACTTTTTCCGTAAGACCACTATAACACATGTCAGCAAATTATACAAGTATTTTTTTGATTTTTTTATTTTTGTTGTCATATTTGACTACATTTTGTGATGAGAATGTGTCCTAACCCACATAATGTGGGGATTTTCGGTAAAATGTCATAATAAATCACTTGCATTAAACATTTTCGTTCGGCACAACTTATATATTCAGAAATTCAAAGGGATTCTGCGGATCACTTCTTAAAAATGCAGTAAACAGATATGCTGCCCGGAGGGATACAAGCTCCTCCTGCAGTATTCTTCGTATTTCCTGCTTATCCGCCAGGATCACCTGAATGTCTTCTGTTGCCTCCGGTGCTCTCCTGTCCATATCCCCATCCGCATAGCCAAATACCGTTACATCACATTCATCTGACATCCCCTGGCTCTGTATAAAAGGACGAAGAAGTGACGGATCATAGTCCTGATAGGGAGTAAAAATAAATCCTGTCTCCTCTTTCAGTTCACGGGCTGCCGCTTCCATGGGATCTTCTCCCGGATCTACAAGTCCTGCCGGCACCTCATATATATAATCGTTGACCGGATAACGAAACTGGCGCAGGATCACCAGCTTTTCCGGATCACGGCGATAAACCGGATAGATCACCACCCCGCCCGCCCGAAGCCTGCCGGTCTCATACATCAGATCTCCCGGCTCCCTTCTTGTTGCAACATAATACGGGAAGTGGACACCGTCCCTCCGGACGGCATCCACTTCATACATGTTGAGAAATTTATTATCTGTCTGGCGTTTCAGGCCATTTCCATGCGCTCTTCCCTGCATATTTTCTGTCCCTTCCAAATCATTTCTCGTTCCTGTCGCTTATCTGTTACAGGCAATAAATATCTATGACACCAAATGTAATCAGTTTGTTACCGGTGTTATAGCCAAAGCCACACTCCACACTGAAGTCAAGAGGTTCTCCATTCTCGTCCTGATCCATCGTCATATATTTATAAATGATCGAGGTCGCTTCTGTGTTATTCTTTGTGGTATCAATCGCATAGACTACAAAACTGAAGGCATCTTCACAGCTGTCCCCTACAAATTCTGTCGCTCTGTAGTAGTCACCATAATATTCTTTAAAACGGTCTTTCCAGGTCGTTCCGTCTGCGCTGCTCTGCTGGGTCTTTCCGGCAGCCGCCATCTCTGCCGCCTGAACCTGGGCGATACCGACAGCACTTGGACCCATTGCCGCTTTTCCCTTAAATACACGGAACGCACTGACGAAATCACTCATTTCCGAACGCATGGTATCCGCCACTTCCTGGCTGTACTGACAATTTTTGGGAATGATCAGATTATCCAGCTTGGAATTCAGGCTCTTATCAAAAATCTGGACACCATATACGCCACCGCCGCCCTGATGATCCACAAAGGCATTGACAAACGCACTTCCCTTTTCATAACTGTATCCGGCTTCGTAATCAAAACGGCTCATGCTGGCAAATCCATTACCGGTGAGTGTATCTGCGGAATCCCCGGAGGAAACCAGATCTGCATAACGGAAATATGCAGAAATTGTTGATATTTCTACTACCTTATCATCCCGAAACTGCATTTCAAAATAATTGGTATAATCTCCGGATGGGTTGTAAATATAAGACTCATTTCCCTGCGGAGAAGTGCCGGTGCTGTCCGGTCCCGCTCCCATTGCGGTCTGTACCTCTGCCTTTGTCATTCCTAAGGTAATGTTAAACTTTCCTACAGCCAGTGTATTCTCTGCTGCCGTGGATGGCTTTACCTGCTGGGAGGTTGTGGTGGCAGGCTTGTTGCTGGCTCCCGGCTTATTGGATGGCTTGGCACTTGCTCCCGGCTTTGCCGATGGTTTTGCGCTGGAGCCCGGTGCTGCAGAAGCATCCGGAGCCCCTGATTCCACGATGCTTTCATTCCTGCCCTTTACCGTCACCTTGCAGACATATTTTTTTCCACCGCATTTGGCGGTAATTTTGGCAGTTCCCTTCTTTTTGCCTTTTACAACTCCCCTGGCAGTAACGGATGCAATCTTCTTTTTGGAGGATTTCCATTTCACCTTCTTTTTGGTGTTCTTTAACTTCAGCTTCACCTTTTGTCCAACCTTCATGGTCACCTTCTTTTTGTTAAGCTTCACCTTTCCTTTGACACCTCCCGGAAGGACTGCCGTTGTAATGACAAGTGCTGCTGCCGTAATGACAGCAATTCCTTTTTTCCAATTTTTCTTCATGATAATCACCCTTTCCTTTCCACTACAATCTGAATATCTCCTGTTGTCTTTTTCTGCAAAATCGGAGGCAGGATCTGCTGCCTCCGAATATACTGTTTATTTTGCTATGTGCGTCAGTCACGGATAATGTCCGCAAATTTACCGCCTGTGACTTTACACAGATCCTCCGGTTTCAGAATGATCTGCTCTCCAAGCCGGCCTCCGCTGACGATCATCTCCGACAGTCCGGCCGCACTTTCGTGGATCACCGTTGGAAACTGCTTTTTCATACCGATGGGGGTACAGCCTCCCCGGATATAACCGGTCACCTTGTTAATATCCTTGACCGGCAGCATTTCCACGCTTTTTTCTCCGACGGCCTTCGCTGCTTTTTTCATATCCACTTCTTTGTCTACCGGAAGAGCAAACACATAATATTGTCTGCTTTTTCCTGTCATAACTAAAGTCTTGAAGGACATATCATAGCTTTGTCCCAGCTGATCGGCAATCGTCACTCCGTCAATGAATTCCCCACATTCGTAGGTGTTTAGCTGATACGGAATTTTCTGCCGGTCTAAAATACGCATTGCATTTGTTTTGGTTTCTTTTCCCATAGATGCCTCCTGATCATGTCAATATTTTTATTTACAATGGCTCATAAAAATCAAATGTAGAGAATGTCAGTTTATTTCCAGACGTTGTGTTGGCAAAGCCACATTCAATATGCAGATCAAATACTTCCTGCGTATCCCCATTCTTATCCACACACTCTGTCATCAGAATGTATTGATAGAATTTCGTATCAGAACCCTGCTTTGCAATAGCGTAGGTCACTGCAGAAAATGCGTCCGGGCTTCCATAGGAAGTATATTCTGCTTTGCAGAGCAAGCCCATGCCATCATTGTAATTATCATTAAAACGGGTTTTCCAGGTTGTACTCCCCTCATCCATCGTATCGCTGTTATGCTCCGCCATATACTCACTATGCGACTGTGCAACGCCCTCCTCAGAAATAGACATCTCATATACACCATGGTACACACGATATGCGTTCAGATAATATGCTGACAGCTTTGCCTGATACTTATTCACACCGGAATTATAGGTACAGTTTTTCGGGTACAACAGCTTATCCAGTAATCCCAGATTTTTATCGAAGATCTGAACACCATAAACCTGCCCGCCTCTCTGGGAATCTACTACCACATCAATATATTCCTTGCCTGTGGATTTGCTATAAAGTGTATACTTGTAACTTCCGCTTTTATCAGAGAAACCTTTGCTGCTTAATGCAGAGGTGGTATTTCCCGACTGTACATCATCTCCATAGCTAAAGCTGCCGATGGTTGACATTTCCACAACAACATTATTCTTAAACTGCACCTCAATCACTTTCTTAAAATCATCACCCGGATTAAATGTATATGATTCATAGCCCTGTGGTGATGTTCCAATCTGTGCTTTACTATAAACACTTGAGCCTACTACCTCTTGTACTTGTGCCTTTGTCAATCCCAGACTCAACTTATACTGCCCAACCGTCAATATCTTTCCCGGATATACAATTGGTTCAGCAGACGGCGATGCCGTCGGTTTTGTTACCGGATCCGTGGTCGGTTTCGTTGCCGGGCTCGTACTTGGCGTTGTTACCGGAGCTGTGGTCGGCTTCGTGCTTGCGCTCGCTATCGGTTTCGCACTTGGACTGGCAGATGGTGTACTCGTTGCCTTTTTGTTCCAGTTTGCGATGTATTTCTTATTTCCTGTGCTTCCCTTTGCAATGACCACATTTACCCGCGGCTCTGTGCCATTATTGCCAATCCAGCCGGAGAATGTATAACCATCCCGAACCGGAACCGGCAATGCAATGTCCCCGCTCTCAATCGTATATGCACTCATTGGAGTCAGACTGCCCCAGCTTCCTCCGTCAAGATCGTACTCAATCTTATATTCTGTGGTCTTCCAGACTGCCTGATAGCTCTTATCTCCTGTATTGCCCTGAGATATGGTAATGGAGGTCTGTGGTGTATTACCATTGTTTCCAGCCCAGCCCTCAAAGGTGTAGCCCTTTTTCACCGGGATCTTGTCGGAATAATAACCTGTCTCAATGGTGTATGTCTTATCCGGAAGCTGTCCCTGGACAAAAACGCCTCCATTCAGTTCATAATCAATAGAATACTGTGTTATTTCCCAGACCGCCCTCAACGTCATATCAGATGCCGGCATCCTCTCTCCGTCTACAACCGGAAGATCATTCTGCTTCAGCCAGCTTTTGCAGTGATATCCTGCTTTTAATATATCTGTCGGTGCCACAAGAGGCTGACCATACAGTATATTTTCCCGAATCGCGGTCTGCTGATCTTTGCTGCCACCGTTCAGCTCCCATGTCAGTGTATAGCTTTTTCTCTTATAGTAGAAACGGGCAACTGTGTTCTCTCCCTTTTTTACAGATACATCTTCATTTTTGGAATCATCAGGCTCAAAACCAGATTGGGGATAGTCAGACGCTCTCACAATAGCATCTGACAAAGCACTGATTCCTTCTTGCGTTTTGGTTGGTACTGCAGAATATGTACCATCCAGATTCTCCAGATAATATTCTGCTGTATATACTGTGCTTGCCCCTGAATATACCCATTCGATCATCAGACTGGTTGTCTTTGTGACTTCCTGATCAAAATCATACAACTCCGGCTCAGTATCCAGTTCTTCATCCGCATACCAGTACCAGCCCTTGAAGGAATAATTATCTTTTCCCGGCGTAAAATCAGGTTCCGCAGCCTTTTGTCCCTTACGGACCACCTGCTTCTCCACGTTTCTCAGCAGAGAACCGCCCTCATCATTAAAGCTGACGGTGTAATAATCCACATATGCTTTCTTAAGATGCTTGCCATCTACCGTTACATCCTCTCCGGTATCCTCTGTGGTCTCTCCATCGAAAACATAAATATCGTATGTACCTGCCTGAACTTCCATCCCATCTTCAAAGAAATCTTCTCCCTGCTTTCTGAGATAGTATGTATTGACCGGGCCGTCCCATGCGCTGACATCAACCGTTACTCCGTCCTTCCGGGTAATGATCTGTACCTCAGAGGTATATGGATTCGGTGTCTCTGTCGCCTCAACCGGTTCCGGTTCCTCCGTCTCCACAATAATCGGCTCTCTGGAAGCAGTAACCTCCGGTATCCCTGATGCGCCCGGTATAACAGTTGCTTCCGGACTGCCTGCCGGGTCTGTGCCGGCAGAAGCAGACGGCTTTACATCTGCACCGGATGTCGGATCAACATCTGTGGAAGCGGACGGCTGCACATCTGCACCGGATGTCGGATCAACGCCTGCGGAAGCGGACGGCTGCACATCGGAGCTGCCGGTTGGAGAAACGGACGCTCCCGGATTACGGATGGGCCCGGCTTCTGGCTTGCTCCCGGACTTACCTTGGCTGATGTCTTTGGTGTGCCTGTTGCTGCCACACGGCTTGTCGGCAAAGGAGTCACCGGAACCGCAGACGAAACATCTGCCGAAGGCATACTGTCGATCGGATTTCTGACTGTAACGCGGCATTTGAGAACCTTACCGCCCACTTTTGCCTTGATCACGGTTTTTCCGGGATTTTGCGCCTTTACGATTCCCTTTTTATTGACAGTTGCAATTTTTTTCTTGCTGCTGGACCATTTGACCTTCTTTTTGCCCGCATTTTTTACCCGAAGCCGGATGGTTTTGCCGACCCGGAGCGTTGCTTTCTTACGATTAAGCTTCGGCTTCCTCGCCGCCGTTACCGATACCGGAATCTCCGCACCGGTCACTACCATCGTAAATGCCATAGCCCAGGCTGCAGCTTTCAATACCTTTTTGTTTCTCCTCATTTTTACACCTCATTTTCTAATCAATCTCCCTCAACGAAAATCATTTCGTAACATTTTGCAGATAATAACATAATATAGTATATAAGCATTTTTTTCAATCTTTTTAGAATTTTTGCATAATTTTTATAAAATTTGCCATACTATTTGTTGCAACAATCACAATACTGTCGGAGAGAATATTCCGACAGATTCATTATCACTCAGAAAAGAGGTAATATTATGGCAAAAAATTCATCAAATTCAACAAATTTCGACAACAGCTACAATTCTTCAAAAAATGCAAGCAACACTTCAAAGAACACAAGCAATTCTTCCAATGCTACTAACAAAGCAAAGAACAGCAGCAAGAATTCTACGAAGAACTGCCACAACGCTTCTGACGAGTCAGACTGCTACTAAATATCATCCGGGGCTTTGGCCCCATTACATAAACACGGAATCAGGGGGCGGTCCCATGAATTATCAGGTTATATCAGAAAAAACATTATCCCGCTATCTGGAAATGCCCGGACTTCTTCTAGTGGATCTCCGCAGCCGGGAGGATTACGGCAAAAATCATATCCCCGGTGCCATCTGGCAGGACTGGGAACACATTGTTGATGAGTTTTCCGGTCTTCTTGCCGGTTTCGAGACAGATCACGGTACACTCCCTGCGCATATTGTCCTGTACTGTGATTCCGGACACATCAGCCTGATCACCGCAAGAGATCTGGCCGTCCGGGGATACCCGGTCATGAGTCTGAACGGCGGCTTCCGCCGCTGGCACGGTCAGACCGTTTCTTGAAAATCAGGCTTTCTTCTGCTAAAATTGGGGCGGAGGAAAATACAATGGATAGTTTTATTTTTAGTATAAATGCAACCGTACCTATATTTGCTATGATGATCCTTGGAAATATTTTTAAGCGGATCGGCATCATTGATGACCACTTTGCCTCTGTGGCAAACCGCTTTGTTTTCAAGGTCTGCCTGCCATGTCTGGTGTTTCTGGATCTAGCTGATACAGACATCCGGCATCATTTTAATTTTAAATATGTGGGATTTTGTTTTGTGGCAACGCTTTTTTCGATTGTATCCATATGGGTTCTGGCTAAGCTGTTTCTGAAGGATAAGCACTCCGTAGGTGCTTTCGTACAGGGTTCCTACCGCAGCAGTGCCGCTATTCTCGGTGTTGCTTTTATTCAGAATATTTATGGGACTTCCGGAATGGCTCCGCTGATGATCATCGGTTCCGTTCCTCTTTATAATATCTTTGCCGTGATCGTGCTGACCTTTGAGAGTGGTCATGACAGTACGGATTCCTCTGCCAATATCCGCAGAGCCTTTATCAATATTTTAAAAAATCCGATCATCATTGGTATTTTTGCCGGACTTGTGGCATCCTATGTGAATCTTACCCTGCCGGGCATGGTCACGAAATCCATCAACAATCTGGCAGTTATGACATCGCCTCTGGCACTGTTTTCCATTGGTGCAGGCTTTGAGGGCCGCAAGGCACTTGCCAAGCTGAAGCCTACCTTTGTGGCTTCCTTTATGAAGCTTTTAGGCTGGGCCGGGATCTTCCTGCCTATCGCCGTATGGCTGGGATTCCGGGATCAGGAGCTGATCGCCCTTCTTATTATGCTGGCTTCTCCGTGTACACCCGCCGCCTACATTATGGCAAAAAATATGGATGGTGACGACATTCTGGCCTCCAGCATCGTTGTCGCCACCACCCTGTTATCCTCTGTTACTCTGACCTTCTGGATCTTTGTACTGCGTATGATGAGCTATATTCATTGACAAAAACTTACCATACCAAACATCCCGGCACGCCCGTAATATTTCTTATGCCAGAGCATCATTTCATTAACTTGTTTAACTGATCTGCCTGGGCGAAGCTGCTCATCTCATAAAGCACCAGCACTTCGTCCGCAGGATTTTCTTCCAGATATTTCTTGACGGATTTCTTAAAATAACGCAGATCGATCATCCGGATCTGTGCGTAATCTTTCATCAAAAACGGCACCATGCTGTTGGCAAAGGAGTCTTTAACGATCAGAAGCGTCCGGTCATTGTCCGGATTTTTTATTTTGATATCTACTTCTCCGTAATTTCCGCCAAAGTAAACCGCATATTTGTCTTTTTGATCCTTTTTGGTCATATCATACACATCATCCCTTGTCTGACCATCACAGGTAATCTCTGCCTCCGGCAGCTTTTCCGGAATCTCTATGGTATCCGGCACGGCATCCCGGTCCAGTGCCTTGGAATATAATGTTCCATAAAAATCATCGCTGATATTTTGAATGCCAAAGGAAGCATAGGAGGCTGTTTTTGTTCCCACACTCTCACAGTATGCCCGGTATCCCACATACGCCCCATACTGGGTCCAATGGTGATCCGTGCGATAATAAACCTGCGTTTCCTTCTCCTGCTTCCCGTTGTCCTTTGTTCCCTTGTCTGCCTTTCTCGCCCGCTGCAGCTCCGGGCGGATATCTAACAGCTTTGCCCCCTGCAGCGTTTCCGCTGCCGTTTTGTACATCGCATCGGCATCATACAGAGAAGCATGCACCGGCAGCTTATCCTTCAAAATCCTGCCCGGTGGCGGCACCAGCATCACGGTAGTCTGTGCTCCCTGCCCCAATGATGCCAGACGGTTTACAAACCGCAGATTCTGAAAATAATCTGTCCGGGAAATATCCTGATTCATAATCTTTTCAAAATAATAATGATCTTTTCCCAGATAAACGCCACCGATATCCTTCATTCCGATCCACTTTTTGACTCTGGTGGAAAGCCCGGTCCAGCCGTCTCTCCCCGGAAACTGATCATTAAATGCATTGGTAAGCTCCTCCTGTGTCTCGCCTGCCATGACATCCTCCACATTGACCGGGGGAAACTGCGTCAGATAGCGGTTTTCATTGTCAGAATATTCTTTCTGTCCTTGTGCCGCCGCAACTCCGCCGGCCGCCAGCACTGCCGTAAAAAGTACGACGGATATGAATTCTTTCTTTGCCATTGCTTTCTCCTGTCCATAAACGATTGCTTAAAAACGGAAATATAAAAACGGATTATAACTGCCGCTGACCAGTAATGCCACACTGACCAACAGAAGCATTGCCAGCCACACAAGCCGGATAACAAATGCAATGCTGTCTCCCCATACCGGCGATACTGCCAGAAGTTTTTGCTGCAGCCGGTCATACAGTCTGTCTGCTGCTTTCTTCGGCAGCTTCAGACTTCCCAACAGCAAAATTATCAAAAACAATCCATAAGTACTCCAGTAATAGAGTGATATTTTATTTCCTGCCACGGTATCCACGCCAAACATGGTTCCCAAATAGGTGAGTAACCGGTTCATATCATCACATGCAAAAACCGCCCAGCCAACGACAATAAAAAACAGGGCATACAGATGGCGGAATATCTCCGGCCATCTCTCCATCTCCCGCAGCAAAAACAGCTTTTCCACCAGTAGCAGAACAAAAAAGTAAAGTCCCCACAAAATGAAATTCCAGCCGGCACCATGCCACAAACCTGTAAGGAACCAGACTACCAGCAGATTAAAGATCTGACGGATCATCCCTTTCCGGTTGCCTCCCAGGGGAATATAAACATACTCCCGAAACCATGTGCTCAGGGTAATATGCCAGCGTCTCCAGAATTCCGTAATGCTTTGGGAAATATAAGGATAATTGAAGTTCTCCGGGAAACGGAATCCAAACAGGTATCCCAGTCCGATCGCCATATCGGAATATCCGGAAAAGTCAAAGTATATCTGAAAAGTATAGGCGATTGCCCCCAGCCATGCCGATGCCATGCTCATATCTCCATGCTGCAGCACGGAAATCTGATTCCATAATGCACCGATCTGATTCGCCAGAAGCACCTTTTTGGCAAGTCCCAGAATAAATCGCTGCACTCCGTAGAAACGCTCCTCCCAGTTTCCCTTGCGCCCTTTGATCTGGTCCTGGATATCACTGTAGCGCACAATAGGCCCCGCAATAAGCTGCGGAAAAAGGCACACATACATGCCAAAGTCAATAATATTATGCTGTACCTCTACCTCGCGGCGGTATACGTCAATAGTGTAGGATAACGTCTGAAATGTGTAAAAAGAAATACCGATGGGAAGTGCCAGCTTCAAAAGATGTGCCGGATTTCCTGTGAGCTGCGATATACTCTGCAGTACAAAATCTGTATATTTGAAAAAACATAAAATGCCAATATTTATCACAACAGAAAGAACAAGTACCCATTTCCGGTATTGTGGTCTCCCTTTGCGGTCCAGGTACTCCATCAGCAGACCGTTACAAAAATCAAATACTGTGGAAAACAGCATGATAACAATATACCGCGGTTCCCCCCAGACATAAAAAAACAGACTTGCGACAAACAAAAAGAAATTGCGGTATTTTGCCGGACAGATCGCATAACCGATCAGCACAGCCGGCAAAAATCCGCAAAGAAATACCATACTGCTAAAAACCATTTTTTTCCCCTTATATCTACTTGATCTGTGAAATCTTTCCAATCAGATATGCATTTCGTGTCATGGAAATATTATTGATAAAAATAACATCCTGCACTTTCTGCTGCTTTGCCAGACTGGAAATACTTCCCTTCCAATAACGGTAATCAATTACATAAATCTTCTCATAATGATCGGCCAGATACGGCACAAAAGCATTACCATAGGATTCTTTTACAACAACGCAGCCGGAACCATCCTTGATCTTTTTGTTATGGATCACGGTATACGGATTATCTCCTGCCAGAAAAGCACAATATTTTAACTGAAGGCTGTACTTTTTGCCATTGGCGATCACAGAAGACTTATACTTACCACCATTCTGATCGTGATATGTCATAGTCATCTTTTTATGATCTACCGGAAAATACGCCTTTACGTTATCTCTGCGCAGAGACTTGTTATGATCAGTATCCAGATAAAAGGAACCCAAAAAGCTGCCAAAACCCTCCTGATGATAATCGGAAAGCTCATGCCCCTGTATTCCCTTCGCCTCACAGAACTGGCGGTACGCATAATACGCCCCTTTACTGGTCCAGTGATGATCCGTCCGGAAATAAATATATTCCTTCCGGTGACTCATCAGCGTATCATACAGAGACACCGTCTTTACCTGACGATTCATTTTTTTGTATATGGAATGAATGGATTTCTTCTGATTCGTAGAATTAACCTTTGAGGTCTTATTGTCCGGAAATGTAATGCCTACACTGGTGGGCACCACGATATCATAAACATCTGCCTTGCCCTTCAGATCGGCTGCAACATGATTGACCACAGAGGCATAGTTTTTGGCAGAGCTGTCCACATAATTGTACAGCTCATATGCACTGTCCCCCACCTTTACCGTACCTCCAAAGCTCTCTACTTTGGCAGTTGAGGTAATTTTGGCATAAGATTTTTTGGTTTTCACCGCCGGTGTCTGCGTTGCCGTTTCCTCTTTCTTTTCGCCCTCGGATGTCTCTGCTCCCGCAGATTTTTTGTTTCCGTCAATGGAGATTTCTCTCACCGCATCTGACGAACTGCTTTTGTCTGTGGCATTATTCTGTCCACATGCTGATAAGCTGACAACACACCCCACCGTTATCATAAAAAGTGCAAACCCTTTTTTCATATTGTTCCTCCGCCGCAACACACTGGTATCTTATTTTTTCCCTTTTAACTGCTCTCTGATCACGCTGCCTGCCGTGTCCTTGTCTCCGGACACACATGCTACAATGTACTTTCCACTCTGAAGAATCACCGCATCGTCAATCTTTTTGGCCTCCTTCGGCAGGTAATCCTGAAAAGACTGCCGCATATCTGTCAGATGCTTCTGTACATTTTCAATCTCCTGATCCATTTGATCCTCATCCTCCACTGTGACGATCAGAAGCTCATCCGCACTTGTTCCTTCTCCCATATACAGCTCGGTCCTGGTATTCTCTGATGCCGTCGTTATCATACTCTGTGCAACGGAATCTTCCATCTTCTCCAGCTTTGTATCAAAGTCAACCTTTTTGATCACGGTACCTGCAAATGCCCCGGTATCCAGTGTACCGTCCGCCTGCTTTGCCTTGTCCTTATCATCCTGTCCCGAAGTAAAGCTGCGGTCCTCTATCTCTGCCGACACCATCATGCCGGTGCTTTTCTCCATACAAAATGCCAAAATGGAAACAGCCAGTGCCAGCACACCGCACGCCAGCAGTATATAAAGCTGTTTCTTCTCTTTATTTATAATCATGGTAACCCTCATTTCAATATTTCTCTTTTGCGCTTACAAACAAAGCACCAATATGATTATATATTCGTCATTTCCTATAAGTCAATACATTTTCACGTTTTTGCGCAATTATGTTGTTCTGTATTGTCAAAATGCGCAGATTTCTGTTTTCTAGCGGGTGGTCAGCCGCTCTAATGCCTTCTGCGGGATCGTTGTGTGACAGGAAATATTTAATACGCTTTCTGTCTCATTCGCCGCATTATAATACCACATTGCCGCCTCCTGATCCTCTCCGCATGACTCATAATAGGCTCCCAGCTCACAGCACAGCTCCGCACAGCCTCCCATTGCGGTTCCCTTGAGAGCATATGTCATGAAATGATGGATATCGCCCTTGAGCCGGTAAATATGCGTCAATACACAAATCGCTTCCAGAATCTCATCCGTACTGCGGGACGGCTGCTCTACCGATTCCAGAAAGCTCTCCTCTGCTGCCAGAAAATCCGCATCCTCTCCCGCAATAAAAAGCTCCATGGCATACATATGATGAAGCTTTGACGACAGGACAATCCCCTTCTCATGGAGCCGTTTCAATGCCGACAGATCTCTGGAACCGTGACTTTCTTCCGGCCGGTGAATGATCTCGATCTCACTGTCAAAAACCACCGGGTCCAGACGCAGCGTTTCATGAATGGGATCGATCCATGTAAAGGAACGTTGTCTGCGGTAAAGCTTTGGCCGGAGCTCTCTTTCAAAATTACCTGTGGTATTGTAGTCTCCCAGATCATTGCAGTAATACATCTGCACGATCTCCACCTCCGGCAGAAGAACCTCCTTCAACTGTCTGATCTGCCGGTGATTTTCCGGATCCACAAACTCATCCGCATCTGCCGTGTAAATATACTCCATCGTCGCTTTCGATGCCGCAAAATTCCTTGCTGCCGCAAAATCATCGATCCATGTGAAATCATAGATCCTATCTGTATACCTTGCCGCAATCTCTTTGGTTTTGTCCGTCGAACCGGTATCCACAATAATGATCTCATCCATCAGATCAGCCAGAGAATCCAGACAGCGTGCCAATACATTTTCTTCATTTTTTACGATCATACATAAACTGAATGTAGTCATCTTCTCCCTCACTTTTCTTGTCTATAAAAGCATCTGGACCAGTTCCATCAGAAATGCTGCGGCACATGCCCCCACAGCCACCTGTAAAAGCCCTTTCCGCCGATACGAAAGAATCAGTGCCACAATCGTTCCTGCTGTCCCGGAAACAACAGATCCGGTAGACGTAAAAATAGCCGGAAATGTCATGGCTCCCAACACCGCATAAGGCACATAGAATAAAAAAGAACGGACAAATTGATTTTCCAGCCTGCCCCTGCACAACACAAAGGGAATCATCCGGATCAGATATGTCACTCCTGCACAGATCAGCAGGTATATAAAAAATTGCATTGTGTCCATATGTAAACCTGCCTTTCTTTATTCGTCAACGGGATACAGCCACGCCCCCATTGCAGAAGCCGCTACCGCACAAATAATAATTACAAATCCGGAGGATATCTGCTTTAAAAACGGAATCCAGCGGAAACAACAGCTCATCGCCACTGCTGCCAGTATCACCTTCAGACAGGCACTGTCTGCCCTTGCCTGCGGGATAATGATCGCAAGAAACATACCATAGATCGCAATGCCCAGTGCATCGCATACCATTGCCGGCAGCACACCTCCCAGCAGTGCACCAAACAGCGTCCCTGCCTGCCAGCCAATAAACGGAATACTGATCAGACCGTACAGATAATACTTGCTGACCTCTCCGCTGCGGCTGGATGCCACGCCAAAAATCTCATCTGTAATACCAAAGCTTGTGGCAAAACGGTGAGGCAGTGTCATTGAGCTGTCCAGCTTCTGGGACAGAGACAATGACATCAACGCATAACGCAGATTAATAATAAACTGCGTCAATGCCATTTCCATATATGCTCCGCCTGCCACCATAATATCCAGTCCGGCAAACTGTCCGGCTGACGTAAGATTGGTCACAGAGATCAAAAGTGCCTGCCACCATGTCA
>ERZ780030.340-NODE-340-length-22095-cov-4.247868_pt1 | contig 22095 bp, 19 predicted proteins | sample MGYA00511857_ERZ780030 | MGnify/ENA primary metagenome ERZ780030 (study PRJEB29588, sample SAMEA2162530) | human gut metagenome | biome: human gut; feature: human-associated habitat; material: faeces | place: Denmark | collected 2008/2010 ... | reverse complement strand
CGCAAGCCGTTAGTGACAAGGCAATTTCCAGACACAGCTTCGGGTATTCAGGCTCTTAAAAGCCAAAAATCATATTCAATACCCCGGAACATCCGAAACAGTCTGGGCATATTATAGTTCTTGGTGTGGGAAGTTTGAGTTAATAAATTTTCTTTTGTCAACCATTCCGTTATTTCGGTTGACAATTTTCTTTTTTCTGTGTTACAGTAAAAAGCGTGCAAATTATTATGTTTTTATGCGAATGGAGGATACTTATGAACACAACATATGATAAAGAGGCAGATCCTGTTCTTTCCAGAGAGGATGCTATTGCCATTTTAAACACACCGGATGATCAGCTTCAGGAATTAATCGACCGGGCTTCCGCTTTACGTCACAAATACAAAGGAAACCGTGTCAGCATCCATATTCTGACTAATGCACGAAGCGGAAACTGTTCACAGGATTGCGCTTACTGCGCCCAGTCCTGCCGTTCCAAAGCAGATATTGATAAATATAAATGGGTCGATGAGGATAAGTTATATCACAATAATGACTTTGTCAATGAGCATCATTTGTCCAGACATTGCATCGGCTTAAGCGGTATGAAATTTACTGATCAGGAAATTGAAGAATTGGCCCGCCGCATCCGCAAAATGAAAGAAAACGGAACACACCTTTGCTGCTCCATCGGATTTCTGACGGAAAAGCAGGCAAAGATGCTTAAAGATGCCGGTCTTGACCGTATTAACCATAATCTGAACAGCAGCCGTTCCTTCTACCATAATATCTGTACGACTCATACCTTCGAGCAGCGCGTGGAAAATATCCATATGCTTCAGAGACTCGGCTTTGAGATCTGCAGCGGTGGTATTGTGGGTATGGGCGAAAGCAAGGAAGATATCGCGGATATGCTTCTGGAGCTGCGGGAGATCCAGCCGGAAGCACTTCCGATCAACTTCCTGCTACCGATCAAGGGCACTCCGCTTGGAGATGCCGACACCTCCGGACTGACCACAGAATATTGTCTGAAGGTACTCTGCCTTGCCAGACTTCTGGTTCCAAAGACAGATATCCGCTGCGCTGCCGGAAGAGAAGTCTATTTTAAGGGACAGGAAAAGAAGCTTTTAAGCGTAGTCGATTCCATTTTTGCTGCCGGCTATCTGACAGAGGGCGGCCAGAGCATTGACGGCACTCTCAAAACAATCACCGATGCCGGATTTACCTATGAAATCGAATCTGCATAGTTACAAATCCATAATTTTTCAACACAAAGGAGCTTATATACAATCGCATATAAGCTCCTTATATATTTTCTCTGTATTCATCTTCCTTCTATCATTGATCCTGTTGTAAAGCATCCGGAGGAATTCCACTATCTACGGAGAGTAGAGAATCATTTTACTTTTATCTTCCGTACTTTGCTCCACGAAGAATATATTTTTACGGATTGTTCCTTCACCTTAACCGTTTTATATGCACGAATCCTTACATAATACTTTTTCTTCGCCTTGAGTTTAGAAATTGTTTTTCCTGTTGTTTTATTTTTTGATACGGTAACCGTCTTTGCGCCTTCAAATCCGGACGATGTACCATACTGTATCTCATATCCCGTTGTCTGCACCGCCTGTTTTTTCCATTTGACGGTGATTTTTTTTCTGCCTGCTTTGACCTTCGAGAGATTTACCTGCTTTGGCTCAATGGTGAATGTTCTATTTACTGTTCCATTGTAATTGCCCGCAAATGTGATGGTAACATCATAGCAGCCAACATTCTTTCGATCCTTTGCATAAGTAACCGTATAATCAGTATTGAGATTTAATTGCTTTCCTTCACTGTCTTTTACCACAAGCTGCGGCGTCTTTTCTTTCCCGTCATATGTGTAAGAGGTGTCAGACAGACAGATATCCGATGCCTTTTTTATGACCGTTTCTGAAAGTGTTTTGCCACAGACAGAGCACTTTGTCACAATCCTTCCATCACTTTCCGCAGTTGCTTGTGTCAGGGTTTCCTGTGGCGTATGACCTTTTGCACATGGATCTTCTTTTGCCCATTTTGCATAAAGCTGAATATCATATGAATCTATCTGTAAACGATTATATGTGTCCTTCGCCCAATCAACAATCCAGTCCGAATTCCTGGTATTTTTGATCAGGCTGGCATCACTTGCGGACGGAGAGGTACACCATCCCACGAATCGATATCCCTCGCGTACGGGAACGCATTCGTTAATATCAAAAAACTGGTTTACTTCATAATCCGTCGTATCAATCTCACGAATAGCAGGGTCCCCCTCTTTCAACTGACCTCCGTTTGGGTTAAAGGTAACCGTAAGTCCCTGCTCAAATTGTGCACTCAGGGTCTGATCACCCGCCCCGGAAAAACCGGCATCTTTCAAGTTGTGTTCCCAGTCAAAGGATAAGATGGTATTCCCATCCTTTTGACTTACATCAGAAACACCAACAAGTCCCCCAAACCATCCTTCAAAGTGATAACCGGGCCGAATCGGATTTGGCAGTACAAGCTCCTGTTTTTCCCTCTGGATATAATATCGGTCCGGCAGTACTTTCTTCTCTTCCTCCGTAAATTCTCCATCCATCCCATAAAGCTCATACGACAAATTATAATAGGGCTCGTAAAAACGAATCGTACACCCCCAGTTGTGCGTAGACCATGCATCGACCAGCAGATCCATTCCAAACTCACCGCCGTAAACCAGTCCTTCATCTATCGTCGAGCTGCCTCGAACCTGTTCCAGGACCATCGGAAGTCCTGTATCATTCCGGTAACCGGCCGTCACCTGTTTCTCCCCTTTGATTGCCCCCTGTAAAGCATCCCTGCATGTGTCATCCGATTGAAGAGACGATAAATCTCCCTTGTCATATGCCATTTTAATTACATTATATGAATTTGTCTTACCCGGAACGACCTTCGAGGTGTCCGGGGTACTCCGCACCAATGCATCTGTATACCATCTTGCCTCTCCTCCCTCTTCACCATCCGGCTTATTCAGGGTAAGTGTTGCATGAAGATATCTCGGCCATGCTGTAAGGCGTGTCGTACCACTTTGTAATTTTTCATAAGAAAACTCATACTTTGGCTCTGTATAAAACACTTCACCGGGCATGATCAGCTCATCACTGATATCCCAGTTATTTTCCTCCCGCAATACATGCTCTGAAGAAGAATACTGTGTAGTATGATCCGTTTCCTGTGCAAAAGCCGGTACCGGCATAGAACCGCATACCGTACACAACGCGATCAAAAGGCTTGCTGCGCACCGTATAATATAAGTTATTTTGTTTTTTTTCATATGAAAACCTCCTCCTTTTTCATAATATATCTGCTTCAACCCTCCCACACCAAGAACTATAATACGCCCATACTGTTTCTGATGTTCCGGGGTATTGAATATGATTTTTGCCCTTTAACGACCTGAATACCCAGATCTGTGTCAGGAGATTTTCCTGTCACTAACAGCTTGCGGGAAGTCTGAATATCTGAATTATACCTTTGAATGTCCTATGCATCTATTCTCCTTTCCAAACAGTCAATGCCATTTTGGAAATTTTCGTATTGTGTTGCGCTTCAATCGCTGTATAATAATATTAAAGATATTTCAAGGACAAGGAGGAGTCAAAATGCTTTTTAAAGATAAACTTGCCGAATATATAGAACTACTGGATTGCACTGCCAGAGATTTATCGGAATACTCCGGACTTTCTCCTGCAACCATAAGCCGTTACCGTTCCGGTGACCGCATCCCCGAAGCAGGATCAGAGAACTTTCCGAATCTCGTAGAAGGAATCGTTTGTATTGCCCAAAAGAAGAAAATTGCTGATATCACAATATCATCCGTGACAAATGATTTTTTACCCCTTCTCAAAAACAGTGCGGTAGATATGAAAAAGCTTCCAAATAATCTGAACAAACTGCTGGATATTCTGCCCATCAGTGTTTCTGAGCTTTCCAGATTTTTAAATTATGATGCCTCCTATATTTCCCGTATCAGAAACGGAAACCGGCAGCCCGCCAACCCGGAAGAATTTCTTTCCGGTGTTACAACTTTCGTCGTCCGCCGCTGCCACGAAAATCCGCAAAGAGCATTGGTTGCAGACTTGATCGGCTGCAAATCCGATGATCTGAAAGATCCTGACATTTACAAAGCATTACTCTTCGAATGGCTTACAACCGGATCGGCCAATACAAAAAATTATATGAAAAATTTTCTTGAGACATTAGATGAATTTAATCTGGATGAATACATACGGGCAATCCACTTTAATGAGTTAAAAGTGCCTTCGGTTCCTTTTCAGCTTCCGACCTCCAAAAATTATTTCGGATTAAAAGAAATGATGAACAGTGAACTGGCTTTTTTGAAGGCAACTGTACTTTCCAGATCCCTTGAACCCGTCATCATGTACAGCGATATGCCCATGGGCGAAATGGCAAAAGACCCCGATTTTCCCAAAAAGTGGATGTTTGGTATGGCTATGATGTTGAAAAAAGGATTGCATTTAAACCAGATCCACAATATCGACCGTTCCTTTGAAGATATGATGTTAGGACTGGAAAGCTGGATACCAATGTATATGACAGGACAGATTTCTCCCTATTATCTCAAAGGGACACAGGACAATGTTTTTTCTCATTTTCTAAAGGTGTCAGGAAGTGTGGCATTGACCGGAGAAGCCATCAAAGGTTACCATCGTGAAGGAAAATATTACCTGACCAAAAACAAGGAAGAAGTAAATTATTATAAAAAACGTGCAAACCGCCTTCTATCAAAAGCATCTCCTCTGATGGAAATATATCGTGAGGATCATTCACCGGCTTATAATTCTTTTTTACAGGAGGATGCAGAAACAGAAGGAAACCGGTATGCTATTTTGTCCTCCTTATCATTACATACAACGACAACAGAATTCATTACCCGGATTTTAAATCATAATCAGATTCCTCAGGAGGAACAAATGCAGATCCAGCAGTACATTTCCGGGCAGCGTGAGATTGCAGACAAAATCCTGTTCCACAGCCGCATTACGGAAGAAATCCCAGTTCTTTCAAAAGAAGAGCTGGAACAGTTTCCAATGGTGCTGCCTCTTTCCGGCATGTTCTACGAAAAAGACATCATTTATACCTGGGAGGATTATCAGGAACATTTGCGCCTGATACAGGAATATAAAAAACAGCATTCCGGCTATGATTTCGTAGAAAATACCGCCCCAGCTTTCCGCAATATACAGATTTGTATCCATGAAAAGAAATGGGTAATGGTATCAAAGAACAAGACCCCTGCGATCCATTTCCTTATCCGCCATCCAAAAATGCGGGATGCCTTTGAAAATATGGTGATTCCGTTTTTTGAGTAGGTGGTGGGAATGCATTGAACACCAACTATGTCACCGGACAAGATATAAGCTCCCTATTTTGGCTCTATTTCTAACCAAACAACATCCTGCATTTAATCCTCCATTCTTTATTTTTGATACTTATCAGCATGTACAACTGTTCCCCAATTTGGTCATGCGAATAAACATTATAAAATCGTCACATGAACTTCAAATTCTCTGCAGAATCCCCCTTTTCACCTACATCAAATATACCGCAGAATAAATTTGGCATCTTCTTCATACTACCTGTCCTAACGTGCTGTTTTCTGCGCTACTTTCTTTACATCAGTATCATATTCTGTATCTATGACATCCGAGTGAATATATCTTTCATCAAATAAATCATGTTTTCTACTTATTTTACAGATCAAATTGGCGAAACAGTGTTTAGCCAATTTGAGAACCCTCCATCGATCAACACCTGAAGAAAAATCTATCTTATATATTTTACCATTGTCTCCACAGTTTAGACCGTAGAGACTGACGTATTTCCACATAGTGAAACTACACAAGCTCCTGATGAGCCAATACACTCCACAGGGTTGAGTTGCCTTATTTCAGGGTTGAGTTGCCTTATTTCATCGTCTCGACCTGGAACCAATTATCATTTCTTTATATTTTCCTCTAATTCCAACATATACTTATCGAAGTCAGACATAAATAATCTATCCTGAACAACACGATATTTTTCAAATTCAGTTTCAGCTTTTGCCTTGGCAATTTCTGTTGTGATTTTACCTGCATCCTGAAGAACCTCTCTGTCATCAGCCATCAGGAATAAATCCAAACGCTTTGACCAATCTTCCATTGTCATTGGAATATGACGTTCTGCACGGTCTTCTGCCAAATCCAAATAAGCGGATACAATACGCTCCAATGAACGCATTTCCTGCTCACTCAAATAGTTCTTAGCAACACTCACATCACTTTTTACTATTTTGCCATCCGGTGCTGCTGCCCATGTAGTCAATCCCATATGCGGCTTATCTGCATCTACGCGCTCATAAATCAACTCTGCTGCCGTATGACCATGAACTGCATAATGCATCTTGTTCTGTACCTTTGCAAAGAACTGCTTGGTTGTTTTTGCAGTACGGTCATAATCAAGAGCTGTAGCATATATGTCGGTGATCTTCTGATAAAACCTACGCTCAGACAAACGAATTTCTCTAATCTGCTCAAGCAAACGGTCGAAGTATTCTTTTGTAAGCACTGAACCACCATTTTTCAGACGTTCATCATCCATGGCCCAGCCTTTGATGGTATAGTCCTTGACAATGCTGTTGGCCCATTTACGAAACTGTACCGCACGCTCATTATTCACTTTAAAGCCGACTGCGATAATCACTTGAAGATTGTAATGTGCCACCTCTCGGCTCACTTGGCGTGAACCTTCCTTTTGAACTATTAAGTATTTCTTAATAGTTGAATTGCGCTCCAATTCTGAATCGTCATAGACCTTCTTTATATGTTGATTAATCGCAGCCACACTTACGTCATACAACGTGGCCATCATCTTCTGTGTGAGCCATATATTCTCATCCTCGTAGCGCATTTCAAAACTGTCCTGCTGTTCGCCGACAGAGGCAACATAGGTCAAATATTCTGCTGCACTGGAACGGATTGTTACTTCATCTTTTTTCTTTTTCAAATTGGATTTCCTCCTTATTTCGTCCCAAAATCTTTATTCTGTCTGTGCATCAAAAGACTGCTTCACTATCTCCATAATCTGTTCTAGTTCATCCTGGTGCTCCATAAATAACTCAACATCTCCATTTCCCCAACGACCTAAATCGGTAATATCCTTACAGATTCCATTAGGATCGTTAACCTCAGTAAACTTCATGTTAATTGAAATACGCAATCTTTGTTTCTGAAAAACAATATCAACAAAATTAGTATCCAGCTTATATGCTACATACAACTTTTTATACTCCCTCTTTACATCCGGAGATAAATTCATAATTCGTTTATCCAAAGATGTAAACAACATTTTTGTAAATGCATTTATATCATATGTCTCTAAAGAATACTTCTGTGCTGTTTTCTTTTCTTCCTGATATGGTGCAAGTTCCACATTTGTTAGAGAAGGATATGGCCAAATAGATTCTGCTTTTTTTGCGAGCATGTTTGCTCTCTCCTGAATATGCTTTTCATTCCACTCATTTAACAACACTATATATTTATTGAGCCTGAGTGCACTTTCTTTGAAACCTCCTGGCATATTCATTTTTTCCCTAAAAGGTCTATCACTCATCTCAGAGTTATATGCAGTCAAAGTAAGGTTTCCAATTGTATGTAAATATTTTTTCTGAACCTCGTGCCAATCAGCACCGAGATCAGCTTGCCACTCCGAAGAAAGATTTTTATTTTGTGGCATTATATGCTCTATGGTATAATTTTCTATAATAATTGGAGCCTTCTTTTCAAAATTCTCCAAACGGCTAAGAATATAATTTCTAGCACGCATATTATAAATATCACGGCTTACAAATGCACCTTCAAATTTATCGTTATCCGGGAATTCTTTATAAGTATCCTGCATCACGAAAAATGCCTTAACAGAATTCAGGTAATCATCTGGTCTGATATAATTCTTCAACGTTGCAAATGTTTTGTTCATCGAGTTAGTCGGGATCTCGCAAATTGCACGTCTCAATACATAGCTAATACAAAGTTTCAAAATTTCCTTCAACTCATCTGACGTTATTATTCCGTCTGTACAATCATGATGAATCTTCAATAAGAATGGATAGGATACTTCCATTCTTAAATCAATAATATCCTCATATAATTTCTTTAGATCCAAATCAGAATTCCGCTTGAATACAATATTTGTATAGTATTTTGCATAATCCAGTAAATCTTGGCAAAGTTCTCTGATGGTTCCAAATTCACAATTTAAATGATACAACTTAAATTCCTCATATACACGTCCTTGCTTTGGAATACGGGCAAGTTTCATTGTCAGGTAATGACGAAAGAAAGCATCCATTACTGTTCCTTGTGTTTCATAAACAAACAATTGCTCCATAGGACGCCAGAGATGCTCATATACATATATTTGCTCTGATGGCTCCAGTCCCATCAAAACATAATTGCGAATCAAATCGGATTCGGAAAGTTCCTTACCGGTAGAATTCAAGCTTTCAAAAATTGCCTGTGCATCGTCAACAGCACGATCCAATGTAATATTAACAATTTGCAATTTTCCAATTGACTCATATACCTCAGCAGGAAGAATTTCTTTATCTGCTAATTTATCAGCAAAAAACTTGTAATTTTCAATCAATCTTGATCGAGTGCCCTCTGCTATTGGCTTTTCCTCAACAAGATTTATGAGAATATTCCGATCTGTTTCAGTCAACAGTAATTTATATCGCTCATCACCATTTTCATACTCATTTTTTAAAAGCATATTATCTATACGACGAGCATTGATTGATGTATCACCTGGATTCTTGATTGCATAATCGCGCAGAGCCAAAAGAAGCAGTGTTAATGTAGTCATTCGCTGTTGACCATCAATAATCATATATTTCTGAACACCTGTCGGCATTGCCTGTTCAGCGATATTAACAATAGATCCAACAAAATGACCCACTTTTCCTTTTCTCTGCATTTCTACAATATCATTCCAAAGTCGTTTGCACTGTTCTATATCCCAGCTATAGAATCTCTGGTAAACAGGAATTAAAAACTGTTTATTTCCATTCAGTATCTCATAAATATTACCTTTACGTGCATCCATATTATACCCCCGTTACTTCTTTTCTCCATAAGGAGCCGGTGTCTCTGCTACCATACTCAGTTCTGTTTCCGACACATATTTATAAAGCTTTTCCTCTGCTCGCGGTTCCACATTATCCGTCCAAAGCTCACACTGATTGATTACTGTGTTTATTGCAAAATCATAATCTTCCGGTGGATACTTATATTTCTTAAGAAGACGCTTAACCATCTTTCGCATCTGAGCCCTTGCTGTTTCTTTCTTCTGCCAATCAATGGTACGATTCTTACGAAGCATTTCTGTAAGTTCTCTTGTAGCGAGCTACCTGCTCTGCCGTCAACTTTTTCAAAATTTCAACGGCAATATTCTTTTCCTTCATTCTGGATATTTCATCCAAAACTGCCGGATCAAATATACTAAAGTTTTCGCCACCAGATTTGCTGCTATCAAATAAATTAATGACCCCCTCGCTCTGAACTGCAGCTTTAAGAAAATTGTTAATCTGATCATTTATTTCATCCAAAGATAAGCTCTTACCTCCCGCTCCTCCATATGTAATCTTTGTTACCGTTGAACGTACCGCTTCCATATATGCCGCTTCATGACGTTCCTGTTCTGTTGTCATACTAGAGCACAAAGAATGCGACTGTTTTAATAGCATTGCTTCTTTTAGAAATAAATCTTTTCTATCAGGCACTTTTGCATCTAAAACAAAGTTTACTCCTCCAGTAATGAGTTTCGCCATAGTAAGTGGTGAGCCACCAATAAAACCACTAAAATCAAATCCATGTAATAAATCCTTACATACTTGAAGTTTCTCTTGAAATTTAGGATAGGCCATTTTGGCAATATTCATATCACCATATTTTGATTGATCGCGCTTAGTGTATTCCTTCATTGCAGCTTTTAATTCTGTCTTTCATCATCTGATTTCATCTCATCACTAACATTCAATGGTAAAGTCTGATTACCCATAATCAACCCCTCCTTATGAATGCTTTTATATCAGGGTGCCTGATACTGATAAAACAGCAAGTGCCTTGCTACCTTAAATAGTATATCACAATCTATGCTGTCTTTGTTGTGCTTTTTTTCAGCTTTGAACCATTCCTTTGCATTCGGAACAACACTGTTTCCATTCCCTTTCATAACAAAGGTCAGCTTAAACGGGTCTACCGTGCCATCATCATTGGTTTCTCCAACAATAACCTTCTCCACAATGCTTTCAAATACAACTCTGTCGAACTTATCCAATGCCCATCTTCACATTTTTTGATGTGGATTCCACTTCATTCTGAGCCAGCGTTCCCATAAGTGTAAGCATCATTTCTCCCTGCTCCGTCATGATATTGATATTTTCCTTTTCAAAAATCACTGCAATACCTCTTTCCTTATTTTATTTTTTTCCAGAATATATTCATTCTCCGAAATCAGTCCCAGACGAACCAGTTTTCTAAACACTGCCATTTTCTTGCTGAATTCCAGACAAGCTCCTGCACCCATCTAATACCACTCCATAACAAAACCTCCTCTCAAAATACTGTTTTTCACGAATTACAAGCAACCAGTCTCACATACATCCATAGTTGCTATTCACAGCCACTCCGCCAAAATTAGTAAATAAATATTCGATTTTTATCAAATAGTTGTAGAACATATGTTTGTTTTGTGTTATACTGATTGTATGAATCACTTCATGCTTCGATGTTTAAATAATATTTTTATATTTAAGAAGATTACTCCCTCACTTATAGGAGATTTAGAGGTGGTTTTGCAGAAATGTTTTTGAAAAAATCAAATTTCTTGCAAAAAGTAAGCTTCTGATGAACTCTGATTACTATGTATAAGGCAGGTATTACAGGTAAATGAACCATACAAAACAACAGGAATTGCCAGACTTCTGGGAGTATGAGCATCCTGACAGAACTCTTTTGAAATGGGATATACGTGCCATTACTCTGAAGCGAATGGAAGATGCTGCAAGAAGTGTTCCCGATTTTGAGGAAGTGGTTAAGCAATGGGATCATCTGGATGACAAGCTTGCCGGATATGCCATTGTCAGCAACAATTCCGAAAAACATAATGGAGAAAGCCAACGGCTGCGGTATGTGCTGTATGAGGCAGCAAACTATGTTTCCGGGAATGACTATCTGAAATCTGTATACAGATATATGAATAATCTATATGCCAGATGGCACAAGTCTGAGAAAGCACTGGCATATAAAGAAAAATGGCTGAATGCCATGAATGAACAAAACAAGAATATCACACATAGAAACGCATAAACTATTAATACCACTAGCAAAAATACTGTTTGACATCGCCAAATATCAATGGTATATTATTTGTAGTGGTTGTGCTACGGAAACTTGCGATGCCCGTAGCCGGTGGAGTTCCATGCGTGGGCTCCACTTTTTTTATGCCTGTTTTGGAAAGGAAATACTATATGGCAAAAAACTTTCTTACCTATGAGCAGCAACTACATATTCTTGAATATGACAAACAACTTGCTATTCCTAATCACGAATATGCTACTAAAAAACTGGAAGAACTCAGCTACTATTCTCTAATAGGTGGATACAAATCTCTTTTCAAACATGCCCCGTCAAATAAATATATTCATGGCGTTACTTTTGATGAATTAGTTTCTTTCTACTACTTTGATGAAGAGCTACGCACTTTATTTCTGAAATACATTCTTCATGTAGAACGCCATATAAAATCTATGTTTTCCTATCACTTCTGTGAAAAATATGGTGAACAGCAGTCCATGTATCTTGATATAAAGAATTATAATCACACCAGAAAGAACCATCGTGAATTGCTTCGCCTGACTCATTCATTACAAAAAGTCATTGCTGTACCTAGCAAGTATGCCTATATTGAGCATTCCGTCAATGCATATCACAATGTACCGTTATGGGTTGCAACTAATGCTTTAACATTTGGGCAGATTTCCAAAATGTATCAATATGCAACTACTGATATTAGAACCAAAATCAGCAAAAACTTTCAGAATGTTTCAGAAAAACAATTACATCAGTTTATCAACATTATAGGCAAATGCCGCAATGTATGTGCTCATGGAGAGCGTCTGTTTTCATTCAGAATAAATGAGACAATTCCTGATACTCTGCTACACCAAAAGCTTCAAATAACAAAAAGCAATAATCACTATGTATACGGCAAGCAGGATTTATTCGCAGTTGTAATTGCCTTACGCTACCTGATAAGCATTGATGAATTCAGACACTTTAAGACTGCCCTTTCAAAACTTATAAAAACTGTAATTAAGCAGTGCCCTCATCTTACAGAGGAACAAATGCTTGATAATATGGGTTTTCCTGCTAACTGGGATAAGATTAACAGATACAAAAAAATATAATTTAATATCTACCAGGAGTTTATTGACATACACATCTTGTAATGTCACTGTACATATGGTTGCGCTACGAAAACTTACGATGCCCGTAGCCGGTGGAGTTCCATGCGTTGGCTCCACTTTTTTATTTTCCACGATGGTACCTTAACCTTACTACTTGTGTCAATAATTTGCATTATGAGAAGTTTCAGGATGGAACTGTAAAATGTATTGAGGATGAGATACCGTTTGAAGTGCCGGAAGGGTGGGAATGGACAAGATTTTCTGCTATAACAATTAATCGTGATAGAGAGCGAAGACCCATATCGTCATCTCAACGAACGAATGTTGCTAAAATCTATGATTATTATGGAGCTTCAGGCAAGATTGATAAAATTGATAGATACATTTTCCGTGAACGACTTTTGCTTATAGGTGAAGATGGAGCAAATCTTGTGACACGCAGCAAACCGATTGCCTTTTTTGCTGAAGGACAATATTGGGTTAACAATCATGCCCATTGCATTGATGCTACTGACAAATTTATTTTGGAATACCTTTGCTTTTATATCAATGCAATTAGTCTGGAAAAATATGTAACCGGTTCTGCTCAACCTAAAATGACGCAGGATAATATGAATTCTATTCTTATTCCGTTACCCCCATATAGTGAGCAAAAACATATGAGTCAACGCCTTAATGAAGTGATGTATACGGTTGATAATATTGAAATCGGGAAAGTAGATATTAATGAACTTGTTTCGAAAGCCAAATCCAAAATCCTCGATCTTGCCATCCGTGGTAAGCTTGTGCCGCAAAATCCAGACGATGAACCGGCTTCTGTTTTGATTGAGCGTATCCGTGCCGAAAAAGAAGAACTTATCACGCAAGGCAAAATCAAGCGTAATAAGAAGGAATCTGTCATCTTCAAAGGTGATGATAACTCTTATTATCTGAGGACTGAATCTAAAGCGATAGAAGTCACAAATGAATTGCCATATAAAATTCCAGACTCGTGGGAATGGGCAAAAATCGGAGATATTTTTCAAGTAAATCCTCGCAACAAAATTGAAGATTTATTGGAAGTTTCTTTTATTCCAATGCCGCTAATAGATGATGGATTTAGTGGAAAGCACACATCTGAAGAACGTGTTTGGAGAAAGGTTAAATCAGGTTTTACTCATTTTATGGAAGGAGATATTGGCATAGCAAAAATTACACCGTGCTTTGAGAATAGAAAATCTGTAGTTTTCAGAAATCTTAAAAATGGCTACGGAGCAGGAACGACTGAACTTCACATTTTAAGACCATATGCATCTACTATTTTTCCTGAATATGTTCTAGCTTACGTTAAATCGTCAATGTTTATTAGTAAAGGCAAGCAAGAGTTTACTGGCGCTGTAGGACAACAGCGAATTGGCAAGGACTATTTAGAAAATTCATATTTCCCTATTCCGCCATTAGAAGAACAAGTAAGAATTGTTGAGCAAATATCTACAGTATACAAACAACTTAATATGATTTCAGAAGCTCTTGTCTAACATACTGGCCGTCCTCTTATTTGAGGACGGCTCAATATTTTTACCAAGTTACAATTTTATCTACAAGTTCCTGCTGTTCGCTGGCGGTACGGCGAAGGTAAATGCGTGTTGTTTCAATGCTCTCATGCCCCATAAGGTCAGCAAGCAAAGCAATATCATTGTATTTTTCAAGAAAATTCTTTGCATATCTGTGACGGAATGAATGAGGATAAACCACCTTTTTATCAAGTCCATATTTCTCGGCATAGTTTTTGAGTTGCTGAGAAATTCCTCTTGTGGTAATTCTTTCGCCATATCTGTTCAGAAACAAATAGCCAGAGGAACGATGTTCTTTCTCTAGCCATTCGAGAGTTTCCTTTTTTAACTTTTGTGGTATGTATAATCGTCGTAGTTTGCCACCCTTTGTGTATAGATCAAAATATCCGATTTCAATATGCTCAATCTTAATTTGAATCAGCTCGCTTACTCTTGCCCCGGTAGCTGCTAAATACCAAACCACAAAATACCATTCCATATTACCATCTTTTTTGAGCTGTTTCTTAAGAAAATTATAATCTGCATTGCTGATAACATTCTCTAAGAAGTTTTTTTGTTGCACTTTTACAGCTTTCAGCTGTAATTGCTGTTCTTCTAAATACTCCAAATACTTGTTTATTGCCTGTATACGCAGATTAACAGTTTTAGGCTTAAAGAATTCCATTAGATATCCTTTGTATGCAAGCAGATTTTCCTTACTAACACCATCGTAATTCGCATTGAAATAATTCACTGTCCATAGATACGATGTTATCGTATTTTCTGATAAATTTTCCTTTCTCAAGTATTCTTCAAATGTTAGTTTTGTCTCCATATAAAGACACCTCCGATATAATATTTTTGCGAGAAATTCGCTCTAATATTATATCGAAGATGTTTACACTCTTCTTATTATGAGAAGATTGATGGTGAGGTGTCTTGTATTGATGTGGAAATACCATATGATATTCCAGATACTTGGACATGGATGCGTTTAGAAAATTGCTGTGTTAAAGAAATTCGTCGAGGAAAATCTCCAAAATATGCAGAAATCAGCAATGTTATTGTATTTGCTCAGAAATGCAACACAAAATACAACGGCATAGATATTAGTTTAGCACAATATCTTGATGAAACTACATTGAAGCGTTATCCAACTGATGAATACATGCAAGATGGTGATGTGGTAATCAACTCTACGGGAACAGGGACACTAGGTCGAGTAGGAATTTATAGAGATGGTGATAATACTACAGGACTTTCAGTAGTTCCTGATTCCCATGTGACGATAATTCGTGGTTTTAGTTGTATTTGCCCATACTATCTGTATGCATATATCAAGGCACATCAAAGTGAGCTTGAAAAGAAAGGCGAAGGTTCAACAAATCAAAAGGAATTAAAACCTCTTACATTAAAGGAAATGCTTATCGCAATTCCACCATTATCTGAACAAAAACGCATTGATAAAATGATAGATGTTGCATTTCAAAGCCTTGCCGTAATTGAAGAGAATCTCAATTGAGACTCTTCTCAATATTCACTATTATTGCAGAAAACGTATTAAGCTTGTTGCAAATAGCTTCTTGTTCATTTGCTGGTGGTACTGGATATAACCAATTTTCAATATTACCTTTACTTATAGATGGAGAATTGTCTCCCTTCATAAATTGGTTAAGACCATTAACAACATATCCAGAAATCATTAGGAAAAACATAAACTCTGGCAATAGAACTCCATTAGAATTACAGATGTAAAATCCTGTTGATGCTATACAATTACTGTGTTTCTCATCTACGATGGCAATATTTTCAAGGTAAGGTCTTACCAATGAGAAGAGAACACTTCCTTTTCTAACAGCCCGAATTGCACGACTAGGAGCGTTTTCTACAGGCAGATGCTTTGATTCTTTGATACAGTGATTTCGATTGTCAATTGCATCAATATCAATATAATCAAAGTACTCTCCTTGTGGTTTTGTGCTTTCCATTCCCTCAAAACAGGAATATCCACGACACCATAACCATCCTTGCGGTAAATCAAATGGTATTTGGTCATCTATGTTTTCTATCTTATCGCCAATCTTCTCATAATGCAAATTATCCTCACCTTTAAAGATAATTGTATCATTCTTAATATCCTTTTTCTTGAGCTTACCTTCCTTGAGCATCTGCTGCTTCTGCTCTCTGATGCGTTCCAACAACACCTCTGCCGGTTCATCATTTGGATCCTGTGGAACAAGTTTGCCACGGATAGCAAGATCAAGTATTTTTTGTCTTAATGCTTTTGTATCCATTACTCCTCCACTTCTCCAATCAGTTGTTCCAATTCTGAAACTGCCTTGGCAATATTCTGAGATTTTTCTTTAATCTGATCAAGTAATTCCGCAAGTGTATAATTATCTGTATCAGATTCTGTCTTCATCCATGTAATATCAAGACTTGTCTTATCTCTTGCAAGAATATCCTGAATTGAGAACTTACGCCATCTTCCATTTGGATTTTCTTCACTATATGTTTCTTTTCGCTTGCTTAAGTCTCCATCCGCATAGCATTTTATAAAGTCATCAAAGTGCTCTGGCTTTAAAGGATTAGTTTTCCCAAATGAAGGCATATCATTTCTAAGATCATAAATCCAGACTTCTTTTGTATTTCCCTTGTCTGTTTTTCCACGAGTAAAGAAAAGTACATTTGTCTTAACACCCTGCGCATAGAATATTCCGGTAGGAAGACGCAGAATTGTGTGCAAATTGCACTTATCTAATAAATCCAGTCTAATTTTCTCGCCATCACCATCTGCAAATAACACATTATCCGGCAAAACAACAGCCGCTCTTGCTTTTCCGTTGTTTTTCAGACTGCGATAAATATGCTGTAAAAAGTTTAACTGTTTGTTACTTGTAGGATAAGTAAAATCATCACGTGTAGCACGTTCTCCACCTTTCTTAGTTCCAAAAGGTGGATTTGTCAGAACCAGATCGTAATCATGCATTGATTTTCCAATATTTGAAAGCGTATCTCCTAATATGATGGGAGCTTCAATATCATGGAGCATAGCATTCATCAATGCTAAACGATGTGTATCATGTACAAGCTCACAGCCTGTAAATGCTTCCTCCCTCTCAAATCTCGCCAAATCTGCATCTTCAATATCAAAAAAATTATCTGTATACTCTGCAACATACTGATGAGCAGCAATCATAAAACCAAATGTTCCACAGGCAGGGTCATTACATCTCTCTCCTACTTGCGGTTTCATAAGTTTTGTCATAACATCAATCAAAACACGTGGAGTAAAATACTGACCTGCACCTGATTTCTTTTCATTAGCGTTCTTCTCAAGTAATCCTTCATATAGATTTCCAAGTCCTTCTTCTCTTGCCGAATACCAATCAAGACTGTCTATCGTAGCTATAATTTTCTCAAGATTCTTAGGCTCATCAATATTTGTTGCTGCACCCTGATATATTTCACGAATTCTGCCTGTGCCATTATCCCCCAGTTCTGATAACAGTTCCTTGTAAAATTTTTTTAGTTCTATTCCACTTTTAGCCTTCAATTCATCCCAACGATATTTCTCCGGAATTTGTTCTTCTGTTCCGGTTTCCTTCGCCATTTTCAAAAACAAAATATATGTTAACTCTGTAACATACTGGTGATATGTGATGCCATCATCTCTTAATATATTACATAAATTCCATAATTTTGATACAATTTCTTGTGTTGTCATGCAACATTTCCTCCGTCATCATACAAATATTCATTTAATTCAAGCACAATGCTTTCAAGGTTATTCTGAAATACTTTATTTATCTTTTTGAAGCCTCCATAGCTTGCAAATCTGCTATCTTCATCAAATACCTTAATATTCATTACCGATTCCCCTAGCAGATATTTTTCAATGCGGGATATCCAGCTCTGCTCCTGCTTTGAGAAATTATGTTTCTTTCTAAGCTTCTCAATAGCTCTGTGAATACGGGCTTCATGACTAATAAGCGTTGAGCCAATTGCATATCGTCGAATCAAACTTATAATGTCTGCCATTATCTCTTCATTAGTCAACTCATAAATTGCAGTATTCAACTGCTGTGTAGTAAAGCCTTCTCTATCAAGCGTTAATCTCAGATCCTTCAAATCTTTTCTTGTCAACTCTCTAGGTCTGGTACAGATAATATTCAATGCTGCAATTTCATTTCGATTACTCTGAATATATCGTGAAAATGCATTTAGATAATCCTCTGGTTTTTCAGCATTTCCATATCCTCGGGAGTGATCGGTTAATTCATCCTCTGCATCAGAAACCACAACAGAACGGGAATCATGTGTTTTGGTCTCCTGCAACATTTCGAACACATTCCGATAATTAAGCAGACGATTCTTAGCCTCCTGCACACCTGACTTTTCAATTTCAACAATAAACTGTGATGGGTCTTTTCCATCAGTCATGCTGACGAAATACTCCATCATTTTAGGCGACATATTACGTTTCTTTCTCTGTAATTTAGCAATTATCTGATTAATCTGCTGCTCTACATGTTTATCATCATTCATTTCAGACAGACCGTCTAATAGCTGAGTAAAGCTTGTTGCAGGATTAACCACTACCGGTTTCATCGTGTTCACATCACTCAAAGAATCATATACCCCTACGGGATCGTATATTTCAAAATGCGTCTTATGTATTTTCGGACATAATCTGGTAGCACGCCCCAGCATCTGTTCAAATAAAATACGCGATTTCACACGACGCATAAACACTAATGTTGTAATTTCCGGCACATCAATTCCTGTAGTCAACAAATCTACTGTTACTGCAATGCTTGGATAATTCTCATTCTTAAAGCGTTTGATAGCCTCCTGTACTTTCTTAGGATTTCCACCTCCAACGCTACCTGTTATCTTCATAATTGCCTCGTTAGAAACTCCATATTCCGAATAAATATCTCTCAAAATTGATACAATCATATCTGCATGTTGGTCATCAACTGCATATATTAGAGTTTTTCCCTGTTCTTCCGGATTCTCAGGATCTATATCTCTAGCAATCTCGCTTAAAACTGTCTTATTAAAATTCTCTGTAATAACTTGTCGATTAAATTGTTCAATATCAAAATCTAATTCATCATCCAACAACTCGCTGTTTGTAATTTCTCCTGTCACAGGATCATAAATCATAACCGAATCTCCCGATTTGTAGTGAATTCCCCCTGTACTGAGTTTTGTTTCCAGATGATGAGGAGCATCATGGTCTACTAAATATCCTTCTATGACAGCTTCCCTATATGTATATTTAAACACCGGTTGTCCAAAAATCTCTGTCGTCTGAAGTGCTGGTGTTGCCGTAAGTGCAATCTTCACCGCATCGAAATATTCAATCACACTTCGATATTTGCTTTGATAATCTCTCTGGTCACGATACAAAATTTCCGTGTCGCCCATTTCCCTGTCAAGAATATATCCACGGTGTGCTTCATCTATGATAACCAGATCATAGTCTGTAACAGCCGGCATAGTTTCTCCGTCATTATATAAAATACGCTTAACCATACTCTGAACAGTAGCAACCTGTATTCTTGTTTCTTTATCAATATTTTTATCTGCAAGCCCCTTGATGTTATAAATCTCATCAAGGGTCATTAAGTCTTCCAACTTTACTTCTTTGAATACATCTGATGCCTGTTCTCCAAGAGAAGTACGATCAACAAGAAACAAGATACGCTTGAAGCGATTCGTCTTTAAAAAACGATAAATCATACCTAGCACAGTACGTGTTTTTCCCGTCCCTGTTGCCATAGCTAAAAGGATATTCTTTTTTTCTTCAATAACTGACTGTTCTGCCGCTTTTATCGCATTTAACTGATATTCTCGCAGATTTAGTCCATTAGGATCTGTAAGAAAATCATATGGCAATGACTCCAATGCTGAATTACCCTCTTGAGGATTTTTCTCCAGTAACTCTATCATTCCCATAGGACTAATCCATCCATGAAGAGCTGTCGGATTATTCGCAGGATTTCTCAAATCTAAAAACCATATACCTGACTTTGTCTCAAACTGCTTTAGATATGGTCTTCCGTTGGTAGCAAATGTAAATGGTACTTTATATTCTCCCCACGCCCCAATCTGATATTCTGAATCCTCCTTACGAATATTACGCGGATACTCTTTTCCCTGATAATCAATAACAGACGGAATATCCTTATGTATTGCTTTTGCCTCAATAATGCCAATCAACTTAGTGTCAACAAATAATGCATAGTCTATACGTCCACTCCGTCCTGCCGTAGAATTTGTCGGCCATTCAGCGATAGCCATATTATGTCCTTTTGTTGGACGAGTTCCTTTAGAATAACGCAGATTTTCTGTATCTGCTTCCCAACCTACTTGACGCAATTGCTCATCAATAATATATCTGGTTTCCGCTTCTGATTTAGGTCGCTGACTTGCCATTTTACCAGCCTGCTTCTGACGCTCTGATTTAGAAATAACTTGCGCTGTGCTTGCTTTTTGTTCTGCCTGTTTTGTAAGTTCTTCTGCCTGTCTCTGTTCTACAGCTTTTTCTTCTTTTGTAACCGAAACTTTTTTATTTTCTAATTCAGGCATAACAAAATCATGATGCTGATAATTCCAATCCCCATATGTCTGCATAAACCATTCGCAAAGACTATGAGCCATTTCAAGCAGAATTTTACATTCTGATTCAGAATCATAATTCTCATGCACAGCTTTATTTCTGGCTTTTCTAAGGGCATGTAAAATATCCGTTAAATCTCTTGTTAACAACCCCTCTCTTTGAAGAGTATCTATTCTTGTAACTGCTGTATTATCATATGGCAATTGGATCCTGTCATAAGTAAACATTAAATTAACAATGCTTTCCCCTATCATTCCTAATTTCATAAGACATGAATTGGGATCACAAAAACAATACTTTTCAGCCTGACAACCAAATGTTGATAAAACCGGAAACTCTGATTGTAAAAAGTCAAAGTTAGATTTCATAAGAGTTACCTCCCCGTTCTATTTCTACATCCATAGAACAATCAATAATATCATCTATCTGCACTGGAGAATATTACATATCCTAATTAGCACTTCCAATCTGACAAACTGATTTTTTGTCTATTAACAGCTTCCACAGCTTATCATAACTTACTGTCAATGTAATATTCTCCTATCCATCACAATATTCATTTAACTTCTCATAATATAGTATTATATCATGCATACTGATGCTTTTTCAATCTCAACTTGAGTTTTTCAAGCACTCCTGAACATTATATTGTATCGCCTTTTTCTGATCACATCTTCTTTGTCTTTATTTCTGCTTGATGAGAAATATGCCCGGCACAGCCTTCATTTTCTTTGCATAGCAAACAACTTGAATGCCCTGATTTCTTTGCTTTTTTCCGCCTTTATCGTTTTAATTTTCGATATTCGCTCGGAGTAATTCTATAGCGTTCCTTAAACACTCTATTAAATGTTCTCTGGCTGTCAAAACCACTATCCAAACAGATGTCAAGGATTGTATCGCTGGAATTCACTAACCTTGTACATGCATAGCCCAATCTGGCATCATTAAGATACTGATTGAAATTGCGATGAAATGTTTTAGAAAATACTCGTGACAAGACATACTTACTTACTCCAAGATCACGCGCCATCTCCTCTAGAGAAAATTTTTTTCTAAAATTTCCTGATACATATGATACCGTTCGGTATATCAAATCATCGCTTCCCACACAACTTTTTTCCACCAATTCCATTTTTCCTATACATCTTGCCAGCACAATTTGAACATAAGCTTGAACAATCATGGAGTCTTTTTCCTGCATTTGGATAATTGCCTGAATTGCATTATAAACATCCGGTTCGATCTGCCCCGCACGAATAACCGGATATTCAGGAGCATATCCTTGTATTTTATCTTCAAATACTCCTGCAAAAGAAGACGGAACCAAGATATAATCCGCCCGGCTCGTTTTCTCTGAAAACACTTGATAATGATGAATAATATCGGAAAAGACGAATCCGACATCACCCTTTTCCATATGATATAGTTCCTGCCCCACTCCCATC
>ERZ780030.339-NODE-339-length-22130-cov-10.881631_pt1 | contig 22130 bp, 47 predicted proteins | sample MGYA00511857_ERZ780030 | MGnify/ENA primary metagenome ERZ780030 (study PRJEB29588, sample SAMEA2162530) | human gut metagenome | biome: human gut; feature: human-associated habitat; material: faeces | place: Denmark | collected 2008/2010 ... | reverse complement strand
AAAACAAAAAACTAAAACGCCCGTTTTACTTTATTAAATAGTATTTGTTTTAAAAGATCAATCATAAAAAAAGGGGGTTGTTTAAGCCCCCGTATTTTTGTTATCCTCTTCGTAGTCTTTTACTAGCGTTTCTGTTAAATAATAGTCCATTGTGTCGGCTACTCGGTATAATTGCCTACCCAAAAATAGCCTTGCTTTCTTAATAGGGTAGATCATAAAGCCTAACAATCCTAAAATTAAGCATATTATAACTAAGCAACTCATTATAAAAGTTTCTATTAAACTTTCAAAAAATGTAGATATTACTTCGATCATTTATCTAACTCCTTTATTTTACTGATTGCGTCTATTGCCCAAGAAACTAATTTAAAAGGGCTGTTTTGATATATTGAGGTCTTACAAAAACCTATATCTTCTAAAGCCTCAACTGCTATTTTTAATTGCTTTTCCACCTTCTCAAGCTCTACCTCTGTTTTTTCTAATTGCTCTATAGCCTTTAATAAGGTCATTGTACGGCCTACTCCGTCGTCTTGGTTTAAATCGTCTTGTGATTTAATCAATTATTTTCTCCTATTGCGTTGTCTATTTTGGTTAAAATATTCGCCTCTGGTGGTGTAAATCCAAGATATTTCTTTTTATTAACACTATAACTTATGTAAGGTTTACACTCTTTAAGCAACTCCTTTAAATGCTTTATTTCGCTTTTTAAGGCCTCTATGTCGCAACGTGGCATAGTGTTAATATCTGGATCAAAATCAAAATTAAATTCTTGGTTTAGTTTTTCGTATAAATCGCTCGGCGTTTTCCAATCGTCGCCCGCGTTAAGGTTTCTATTTTTCATATTATGATCTCCAAAAAAGGGGCGGGTTAGCGCCCCTATGTTTATTTATGTTTAAATCTACCGTCTTTTAATTTATCCCACTTGCGGGCGCGGTTTACTTCCATTTTAGCGCGGATAGCCTCTAAAGTATTATAAAGCTCCTTAATCTCCATTTTATCAAGTGTAGCCTCTATATTTACCTTACCAATAATACTATTTAAACGAACTAAGCCCGCGCATACTATCAAAACGTCGGCAATCTCTTTAAATGTTTCGTCGCCGTTTTCATTTTCTACGGCTTCCGCAAGCTCTTTATACTCCTCTTCGAGTTTAAGCAACTGCCCGCCTACGGTAGCGTCTTTAAAGGTCTTTTTGTGCCATATCATAACCTCGGCCAATTCTTTTTTAATCTCGGTAATAATAGCGTCGCGCTCGATCTCTCTAGCCAACTCTACTAACTCGTCAACCTCTTTAAATATTTCCAACATTTTTATTTTTTTCCTCTTCTCTTTCGATCAAATTGTTAATATCTGCGCCTAATCTTTTTAGATCCTTTAAAGATATAGCGCCGTTAAATGTATCGTAGCCGTTAGACATAACAACGGTAAAGCAATCGTTAATTACGTCTTTGCGTACGGTAATATCTACTCCTAGCTCGCTATTCATCTTTAGCCGTTTCGCCGTCATCTACAACGGCGCCAAAAATAGCCTTTTTACCTAAGGTAGACATACGACGAAGCGAAACGTACGCCTCTAACATTGTTTTAGATATACCGCGGTCTTTAGCGTCCTCTAAAATACTTTTAATACTTAATTTAGCCTCTTTTAATCGATTCTCGGCGTACTCGTAGCTCTCGCCTAACTCTTGTAAATCCTCGATCATAGCCTTTTTATTTTTTTCGTCGGCTTCCTCTATGATCTCGTCCATAGTGTTTTTAGGCTCTTCGGCCACCGTTTCAACTAAAACAAGCTCGCCCTTAGAGGCGGGGGCTTCTTCGTTTTATTCGGTAAACTCTGCGTCTTGCATAATTTTAACTCCTCTTTTAAACGTTTATACATATCTATTTTTTGTTGATAATACAACTCTGTTAATTTAATGGTTGCCTTTTTTCCTTCGGAGCGCATTTTTATAATACGCTCCTCGCGTTCGGCCATACGATTAACTAGCTTTTGTAAATCCATAAGATAACCCCCGCAATAGCAATAAAAGCAATTAAAGCGAAGCAATAAAGGATCCTATTAACTTCTTTATCCTCTTGCTCTATTTGCTCGTGTACGTGATCCTCGTAGCAATCACAATAACAACGCGCCATAGTTTCAATATAGGCGCCGTTAGCTTTTTCGTAGGCCTCTAGGCGTATTTTATAACCATTAACGGCATTTTTAAGCCCTGTATAAAATCCTATAGCCCCGCGCTCTACTTGGCAAATATAACTATAAGAATAACCGACATTTTCGGCAAATTCTCACTTGCTTTGTTTTAGGCTTTTTCTAAATTTTATTAAGTCTTTTCTTGTTTCTATTATCATAGGGTTTAATCTCCTCAAAATGTTGATCCTTAAAAATAGTTTTAATAGCTGTATTTTGCCTTCCTGTAGCTGTAAACTTTTCGCTAAATTCTGGGTAGCTAATAGCATTACAAAATAATACTTCGTCTATGTAATAGACTAAATCCCATAGGTCTATATGTCTAAGCACTATAACGCGCTCGCCGTTATCTTTGCGCTCATACTCTAGGCCTGTTTTTAATTTTCTCGACAATTTCCCATAACTCCGCTAAATTTTCCACAATAACGCCGTAATTAAATAAACTAATCTCTCGGTCGTTTTGCACTCTGTAAATATAGATCCGTCCGCGCTTTGTCATTAAAAACCCTTCCAGATCTACTGGCTTTTTTTCCTTTGTTAGTATAAACATTTTTAGCCCTCTCATATTCTCGTAAAACGTCCGCGTTAGGATCTAAATAGCAAAAAAAAGTTTCTGCCGTTTCTCCGCTTCCGTAGGTGTGAGCAACCGCCCAAACCTCGCGCCCCTTATCATATCCTTTTAATATTACCATAGCGCCACCTTTACCAAATAGCATACAAAAATAAAGCGTCTAACATTATCGCTATTGCTATAGCTTCCTTATAACTAATATCTAATATATTACAAACTCCTCAAAACGTCGGCCAATAATGAACTAATTTTATTATCCTCTAGCAAATAATAAAAACTATCCTCTAGGTTAGCTACCTCGGTTATAATTTCCTCTTTAGCGTCCTCTTCGGCGCGCTCTTCATCTAATATTTTTTCGCTCCTTACCGTTAGCATACCTACGCCAACGTCTACGCTATCGCTATCATAACATATAAAATACTCGTCCTCGTTTTTTTCTAAAAGATACTCGGCGCGCTCCTCGCTTAACTCGTTTAATTTTCTTTGTAACTCTGTAGATAGATCTAATAGTTTTTCTGTTAATGTTTTTTCCATATTTTTAACTCCTTTTTTGTTATTACAAAATTACATATAGCACCCATTTTTTAATTAGTCAATACTTATTTTAATTATTTTTGATTATTTTTTTAATATCGTTTAAATAATTTGTTTTTGGCCGTATGCTCGTACTCGTTACCTAATACCTCTAGGCTAACGTCGTAGCAATCCAAAAAAGAGTAGGGTATAGTAACGATCCCGTTTTTAACGTACATAATAAAAGCGCCTTTTTTCGGATCGTAACGAATTACGCCCGTTAATTTTTCGCGCTTGTTATATACTAAATCCTTCTCGTAGATATTTACGCCGTTTACATCTGGACGGCCGACGCCTAAATTAAGCTCGCAATAGTTAGCCTTGCGTTTATCGGTTGTATTTGCTTTAACGTTTCCTTTATAGAGTTGCCCGCTACATAGCAATTTATAACCGCAATATTTAAAACGCTTAAATTTTTGGCCGTTAGGTGTTTTTTCAAACTCTGCAACTCGGTATAACATTATCGGCCAAGCCTCCACCACCTTATTAAATCCATAGCTTTATCATATAAACCCGTTAATTTGTATAGCATTAAAGCCATTTCTTCGGGCTTGTCGATTCCTTTACTCTTAAAATAGGCCTTATCGTTTCCGTAGGCGTGCGCTTCCGCGTGGCATTTAGGGCATAATGGCAAGGTAAACCGATCGTCCGATTTTGTAGCCATACCCTTAGATTTAATTTTAGGTAATAAAAAATCCTCTTCGCCTTCTTTTACTGGCAAATATTCGCGCGACACTCTTAAAAGGTGGTGGTGTGTAGGGTGTTTAGATCTGCAAACTATGCACTCTAAATCGTCTATAAATTCTAAATGTTTTTTACTCATATTTCCAACTCCGATAAAATATTATACGTTTAAAATCCAAAAAAGCAACGCAAAAAGCAAATAAATAAATATCCGTATGCAACTATTAAAAAATATTTTTCTAATTTATTCATAATCTCTAATCTCCAATAGGTTAAAAAATGATTGTGGGAAGTCTACATCTAAAAACTCTTCTAAAGGCTCCATATCTAACCAAGCGCAACGCTCGCCGAACTTGGCTAAATTATCCAAAAATAAACGCTCCGCTCTGGCTATACTTTCCTCGCCTAATTGCCATAGGTTAGGGCTACCCTCGGCCGAGTATTTAAAAAATCTGCTGTGCGGTAGGTTTCGATCTACGTATAAAACGGCTTGGCCTTGTAAATCCAATTCTTTTATAAATTGCTCTTGCTCTGGCGTGCCAAATACGGGTAGATCCTGTATATAAGGCTCGCAACTCCGATAAAATTGTAATTGTATAAATGTTTTATTAGCGTAAAAAAGTTTTTGCGCGTGCGTCTTAATATCGCAAGGGCTATTTTTTTCGAAGGTCTTTAGATCGATAAACATATTACGCTTTAGGTAGTCAAATCGGCATTGTTTTTTTATACCGTTTTTATCCGTCCATAATATAGATACTTCGGCGTAGCCGTCCGTTAAAATACGCGGTAGGATCCACTCGTTAAGATAATCTATATTTGTTTTGATCTTATTATAATATTTACGATCAACGATTAAAGCGCCTTCGGGTTGCGCCGACTTCCATAACTTAAAGGTAGAGGTATTTTTATTTAACTCCGCTATGCTTTCGGGCATTACAACAAAATCACGCTGTAGCGCCTCGGATCCTTCCAATAAAATTTTATGGTATATCGTGCCGTCGTCTAACGCTTTAGTCTTTTTTTCTTCTCTTAGTGGGTTAAAAGCCGAATTAAACCAAAAGGTAGTAGGGCTAATTAGTAAATTTTTGATCCCCGTAGAGGTTAGGCGCTTTTGTGCGTGGTACTCCTCGGCGGGCAAATTAAAGTATATTCCGTCTTTCATATTTTTAACTCCTTACGCTAAATACTTTATGCAATAAATTTAAAATGTCAACCCTAAAAAATAATTATTTTAAATATTGACTAATTAAAATAAGTATGTTATAAGCAAATCGTAATTAACTTTTTTAGGAGTATATAATATGGATCAAATTAGCATATATAATCAAGTTAGCCCTATGGAATTACAAGCTAGGACGTGGTTAGAAACGTTAAACGCTGTAGTTATTGCCGATAGCGTTACCTACGAGCAAGCGGGCGCAAAACTTAAAGAACTTAAACAATATACTAAGACAATTAAAGATAATAAAACGGCCGATCTTAAACCATTAAAAGACGGTATTAAAAAACTTGAGGATAAGTATAATATACCTCTTGCGCTATTAGCCGAAGCCGACGCCATTATACGCGAAAAAATGAATAAATATTTAAACGACGAACTTAAAAGACGCGCCGAAGCCGAAGCCGAAGCAAAACGCCAAGCCGAGGAGTTAGCATTAAAACAAGCCTTAGAGTTAGAGGAAGTTAAAAAACAAGCCTTAAATTATGATCCGATAACCGCCCGCGCTATGGTTAGCTCTTTAGAGGATAAGCAAAACCAACTTATTAACCAAACCGCAAAGGCCGAGGTTGTTAATTTATCAACCGAAAATAATATAGTTTCTAAAGTGTGGGATTTCGAGCTTGTGGATATTTCGGCCGTACCGCAAGAATTTATTATTTTAAACGATAAAGCCGTACGCCAAGCTATACGCGAAGGCGTGCGCGAAATAAAAGGCCTTAAAATCTTTCAAAAGGCTAGGGTATCAATCAAATAGGAGTTAAAAAAATGTCAAAAACAACTAAAACCGTAACTATCACTATACCGATCGAACTTTACGAAAAACTTTTAGAGGAAGCTAAACAAGCCGATCGTAGTTTATCGAATTATATAGCGACTAAGTTAAAATAAATAAAAAGCCCTCGCAATAACGCGGGGGCTTCTTTTTGGAGTTGTAAATATGATAAAAACTAAACATATTACCCAAATAATATAAGATAGTTTTTTATTCATTGCAAGCGCATTTTTCAAACGCTATTTTATACATCTTGGCATTTTTTATAAAATCCTTTACATAACGCGGATTTTCTACTACGTCATTAGATCCTAAAATAGGGCAACAATTACCGCGGTAACTACTGCAAGCACTTACTAAGATCAAAATTAACAATATCATTACAACCCATTTCATAACGTTTAATCTCCTTATCTACTTTACAAGCCTCTTTTTTTAGCTCTGTAGTGTTATTTATCTTTTTTTCTTGTGCGTTAATCGTTTCTTGTTTAATTTCGCTTCCACGCGCCAAAAAACCCGCAAAAAAGCCGATAAAAAATATAACAACCAAAACAACTAACAAACTAATAGCTTTATTTAACATTAAAACCGCTCCACTAAAGATATATAAATTTTAGTCGCTAATTCATACTCGCCTTTATACAATAAATAAGCGCCCGCCATTAGTACGCAAACTAAAATAACGGGGGCTAATATCTCTAAGGCTTTTTTAAACTTCTCTTTCATTAGTCTATATCATTATAAAAAACGTGATTACCTAACATAACTACGCCTTTTTTACCTTCCGCCCACCAAGGCGAAATACTTAGGGCGTGATAATGTAAAGATCCGCAAGTTATATCTTTATAAACCCCGCTTAATACGTCCTTAGCTATTTCGTAGCAATCGCCAAGCTCGGCGGGTGTAGCGTCCTTAATAATTTTATAGTTAGGATCTTGAGGATCCCAACAACTAAACTGATATACTACGCGCCCCGTCCTACGGTCTGTAGCGTTCTTTTTACAAGTTTCGGAGATAGTATTACCTCTTAGATAACCCTTGCGCGACATATACCTATTTAAAACAACGCAAGCAATAGCGCGTTTGCCTATTGCTTTCTCCCCTCTGGCTTCTCCGTATATAGTACGGGCTAAATCTAAAATATCAATTTCGCTTGTCATTGTGCGCCTCTTTTTCCTTAACTTCGGCCTCGTATTTAGCAACTTTAATTTTATAGTACATATATACTACGGATATACAAAATAGGATAAAGGCTTGTAACTGGGGAATATGATTTACTACAAAACTATATATCGCGCAAATAAAAGCGTTAAAATAAAATTCGCAACTATTCATTAACAAGCCTCTACCCATTGGTTTAAATCCTTACCTTATTTTATCCATAAATTTTTATATTTTGCAAGGGTTATTTTCTGGCGTACCATTTCGCTTTAGAATAACGGCCTTTATAATCTTTATCGGTTAGGAATAAATACGCGTGATCTATGTAGCTACGCAAGTTCTCTCGATACATAGGGTAAAAATCGGAGTAAACCATATTTAGCGTATAATATACTTCGGCCTCGTTATATTTTGCGCCCATTGGCTACCTTGCTAAACGTTCTAATACTTCTACTCTACGATTCAAATTATTATAGTCCGAACTTTCCTTAGCTATTATATAACCAACCAAAACGCCAAAAACAACGCTTATTAAAATAAAAAGTCGCGCCATATTACTAGCCGATCCTACATAATAACCTTGTTTTTCTTTATCGCCGATATTGATATTAACGTTACCGCCTTTATTTGTATTTGTCATAACCAACCCCTAAAAAATTGAAATAAATTTACCGATATTTTTACTATCCAAGCCTTAAAGGTATTTAATCCGTCCTCTTGCCATATTTCAACTAAAATATTTGTGGCGTACTTTCGGCCGTAAATATCTTTATGCAAACATAGCCAATCGTGGAAGCAACTAGCGCGGATCCCTTGGCGCATATCCTTACTACTTAATAGCAAGCTAAACGGAGCTTTAACCGTTACGCCGTCGAACTCAAAACCTTTAGGTATATTTATACCCTTATAGCTTAAATCCGATAGCGTAACGTATTTTATACCTCTTACGCCGAAGTCCATTTAATAGCCTCGACTTCCTCGGCCGTAGTAGCTTTATCTACTTGCGCCTTTAGATCCCACGATTTAACGTATATAGCGTTTACCTTAACGGCAATAGCTAAACCTAGCTCTTGTAATTGTGCCAAGGTTAATAAATGATCCGTATTAGTTTTAGATCTATAATTATAGGTCGCGTTAGGATCTCCAATTATCTCGGCTACCTTAATTTGAGCTAATATATTACTTTGGCTAACTTCGTCAATGTCGAATATATCGCCGTCATACTCTGCGCCCTCTGTTTTTCTGGCGTTATCTCTAGCGTCGTTAATCTCGGCTCTTTTTTGATCCTTTACCTCTTTTAGAGTAGGGGCGGGTATAGCCTCAATAATCCAAGTATCTGGATTTATAACGGCGTTATTTTCGTTGCACCATATAGCGCCCTTTGTGTAATTGTATTTATCTAATTTATCGCCTATATTAAACATTTTTCTTTACTCCTTTTATGCACCTTGTCCACAACTAAACCAATCATAAATTGACGCGGAAGTCCCGTCGGTGTAGTTTCGGCAAGCAACTCGTATAGTATTACTTGTCCTCGCATCAACATTTATAGTCCTATTTGCCAAGCTTCTTCCTGTAGTCAAAACCTTAAAACTATCGTCTTTATAAGGCTTTAATAAGTTTATTGTTTTAATATTTACGTAGGTTAATTCACTTCCGCCCTGTTCAATCCAACCGCTTTTATACAATCTATACCAGTTTGCGCCGTCATTGTAGCTTTCAACAACAAAATCAATGTTTGCGGTAACATTTGATAAATCGCTATTTGCTTTTATGTTCAAATCCTCATAAACTTTGTTTATATCAATTTGAACTTCTGCGGTCTGTCCTTCGGTGGATATAACCATATAATAAGGGTATTTTGTGTGGTCTGGTTGAACTTTTGCCCCGTTTTGATAGGTTGATGAACTGCGGGAAGCGTCAAAACTTTCTCCGTTTGCACCACTTCCGCCACTAGCTATATTGACTGTATATCTTGTAACATTTCCAGAAGCAACAAAAGCACCTGTTCCTGTACAAAATTTATCATTTTGAGTTGTAAACTCATCAGTAATATTCGGCAAGCTCTCTTTATAGGTCTTTCCTATTTCTGACAAGGTTATTGTTGCACCTATAAAGCGGGTTATTGTCGGTATCCTTACGTAGTCCGTACCGATTACAAATTTACCGCATTGCCCGTACGCTAAAAGATCCGCGTTATATTCCTCTTCCGTACAAGCGTACCAGTTACTAGCCTGTACTTGTTTCTCTACCTTAGCGCAAAAAGCCCTGTATGTACCTTGCTTAGATAACGTTTTACCGTCTAATAGTGTAAATCGTTCGTCGTCAATTATACCAACTGCGGGCAAAATAAAACCCGTAGGAAGGCTAGAGCCTAACCACGCGCGAAGCTGTTTTAAACTTACCGATTTCGTATCGGTCGAAGTATCGACGGGTATAACCATATCCGCTAAAACTTCCTCGGCTAATTCTAGCTCGGTTATTGTAGTTTCTTCGGTTGCCATTATTTAAATCTCCTCTTCATTTAATATAAATTCTACATAAGTCCCCGCGTTAGTAGTGTCCTTTAAAATCTCTAACAACTGCCTAGCGGTAACTTCGGCTAAAATTCGTTTAAAGACGATAGCCCGCCCGTCTTTGGTTATTACTTGCTTGCCTTTTTTAGTTATCCACAAGTAAAATTTTTGTATTCCGGCGTTAATATTAAATCTTAAATGTAGCGGGGCTACAATATCTAACTTAATATCGGCCGTTTCGCCAAATATAGCGCGTAGGGTCGTTAAATATCCTTCGATAGTACCTATATAGGCCTCGCCCTCTAGGATCTTACTATACGCGTGAATAAATAGGCTTTTCTCTAGTACATTGTAAATAGGCACGCGTTGCAACTCGTACAACGCTAGGCCTAACTCTGGCGAACTATAGGCGTTAGTATAATATTTTTTAAGATCCTCAAAAGTAGTATTTATAACTTTATTAAATACATTAAAAAATTTATTTTCCTCTTGGTCGCCGTCTATAAACTTTTGAACCATAACGCCCCCTAGATAATAACTTCAACGTTAGACAAGTTTAATTTTTGGTTGTATGCACTTTGCCAAATATTGGCGCTCCACGTTCCGCCGTTGTCAATACTCCACTCTATAACAATTTTAGAGGCAAAAGGTAGATCGCTACGGGCGCATAAATAACGGTCGCCCTCAAAATCCAAGCCTAATTTATACATAGAGTTAAAATTATCTAAAAACTTCTCTTCTATAGCTTGGTTATTCATTATATAGGCGGTTGTATTATCGCTAATAGTAACTTTAATTCTTACTTGCATATTAACTATTTCGGGCAAATCATAACCAAAAGTAAAAGGTTGTCCGTTACTGGCTACAACTTCGCCACTCTCGGCGCCTGTAAAATATAAACCCGCTGTACAATATTCTTTTAGCTTTTCTAGGATCATTTGTTTTTTTTCTGCATAATCCGAGGCGGTATTATCAACGTCTACCGCTATATAAAGGTTGCCCGCGTCCGAAGCCGTAGAGGGCTTAACCGAGCTAACAAGGTCTAAATCCTTCTTTAGGTGGCTCATTATACCGTCAACGCTAGATTTTACTAGCTGTATCTCTTCGTCTACTTTTCTAATATAGTCGATCAATTTGTTAGATAATTCGGCGGTGTGGCCTTCTGCGGTGGCTACCAACTGCGAAGCCGAGTATATCAATTTATACCAATTTGAGCCTTTAAACTGTTCGGTCGTCATTTGTAGGCCGTACTCGCTATTTATCGCCTCGCGAAATTCTGATACAATACTATCAAAATCGCGGGGAGTATATCCATTTTGTAGGTTAAAACTCATTTACTTACTAGCCCCTCTGTTTGTTGTTCTGTTACACTAAATTTAAATACGGCGTCTAAAGTACGCTCGACTTCATCAACGCCTATAACGTTTACGCCGTTCTCGGCTAATTTTTGTACGGCGTAGCTTTTAAAGCTCTCCGTTTGTATGTTTACATCTGGGCTAAAAAATTGGTCTAAATCAATACCGAACTCTTTAGCATAATGTAAAGATCCTTCTTGCACGCGCAAAACATTAACCGCTTTATGTACGATAGTATCGGTAACGCTTGGCACTCCGTTTTTAATCTCTATATCTTTCATTTTAAACGCCCCTTTAGATCCTCTAGTTTTTGCTTTTGGCTAATAATATCATTATCAAAAGTAGGTTGTTTAATATCCCCGCCGAGATTGCTGTTAAAGATCCCCGCTTGTATGATCGACAAACTAGCGCTAACGATCTCTATAAACTCCTTTACGTCTGGCGTAGTCTTTGGCAAATATACGGCTTCGCCTTCACTAATAACTAAATAACCGCTACTAGATCCTAAACCCTCGCCCAAAATAGGCACGTTTACGGGCTTGCCTTCCACTAGCACCGCTAAACCGTTATAACTTGCCTCAAATACTTTAATCATAAAAAAGCCTCTCAATCTTATAAACTTTTAATTGCCAATCATAAAAGCCACTAAAACCCGTTACTCTGTTTAGCAATCCTGTAAACTTACCCGCTTGCGGTAATTCTGGCGTAGCCATATACGCGCCTTCGTCTATTCTTAGCTTACCTATGATAGATAGAGTAGGTACTATTTGATCTATTGTATAATTATACATAACGCCGTTAGCTTTCAATAATTCGGCCTTGTCGCCCGCATAATTTTTAATAGCAATAGATAAGCCTAAAGGCCAACCCGCAAATATATAATTATCTAAATCCGCTAAAGTGTCAAAAGTATAATAATCTTTTTCGGGCTTTAGTTTAAATCCTGTAGCCTCTGTAAAAAATTTTAAGTCGCCGATATTCTGCGGATAAAATTTATAATATCCATTTTTACAAAATATTCTCATAGCCTACCCATAAATCGCGGTTAGCGTCGACATAAACGGCAACGCGTAAATTTTTATCGTTATTGATCTTTAAAACTGGATTCTTGTTATTTAGGTTAATCGTAAATAATAGATCTAAAAACATAACATTATAAAGGTTAGCCTTAAATAATGTTATATCTTGCTCGTCTAAATCTTTTGTCTTAATTTTAGTATCTAAGCGCGGTATATCTAACGCGTCGAAGTCATTAAGATTTAAAACTTTGTAACCGTCCATAATCTTTAATCTCCTAAAGGTATAATATTTTTTACTGGATCAACTTCGTAGATCATAGCGCTATTTTTATACTTTTTAGATAACGTTATACCGATCTCGCGCATATCTGTATTATCTATAGGCCTAGAGTAAAAGTCTTTTAAATACGCGTCAAGTATAAACGTACTATCGTAGAATAAACTAATACTATATTTATCGGCCGAGGTATGTTTAAAAGCCTCGCCTAATATAGCTACCAACGTTTGGCCTACAAGGTTATTATTACGGCAACGTAATTTTAGGCTAACGTCGTTACTTACTTGCCTAGTGTATGTTTGGTTATTAATTGTAGAAGTTTCTATACTGATCTTATTACTGGCGCCTTCGCCCATTATACCCGTTATCCTTTCGTCTAGGTAAATAGGGACGGGCAAACCAATACTAGGTACCTCATAACCAAAAATACTAAAACTCGTATCTACTTGCTTATATGTATAAACCAAAACGGGAGCTAAACCATTTAACATTATTTATAAACTCCTTCACTATTAAAAAACTCGTCTAATCTTTTATCATACTCGGCTTGCGTTATTTTACCCGCTCTACGCTGATCGTCAAGCTGTCTGGTTAATGTAACAAAATCTTTAAATTGATTTATAAAACCACCAAGCCCCGAAGCTAATTTATTAGTATTTTCTACTATCTTATCTACGCCTTTTTGCAATCCCGCTACATTGCTGTACTGCTTCATCTGTTCGGCTAAAAGCTCGTTTTGTTTTCTAAAATAAGCGTCTTGTTCTTGTAATACGCCTTTATTTATCAAGCTAGGCGCTTGTATTAACTCTTCAATAGTACGTTTACCTTGCAATAGGGCTTGCTCTTCACGCAATCCCGAAACGCCTTGTAACGCTACCCTTATATCTTGGTTGCTTAATCCTTTATTTAGCTTTTCGGCTAATCTTGTTAGATCGGCCGTTACCAATTTATTAACCTCTTTAATTTGATCTTGGCCGAAAATCTGCCCGATCATTGTTTGCCTTTGTGTAGGCAAGGCCATTTTTAACGAGCTTATCAATGTTAAAAAGTCCTCAATACTACCCTCTCTACCTCTAAATTGAGCAAGAGGCGAGGGCATACCTTTATTAGCCTTAGTTAATTCTTGGCGAAATTTGCTAAACATTGTATCGAAATTTTGCACGCCTACGGCCTCGGATAAAATACGCGCTTTCAAATACTGCGCTTCGTCAACCCCAAAGCCTCGCGCTTGGTCGCGTACGTCCGAAAATTTATCTAGTGTACTATCTATTTTATCGTTTAATTTATCTAACGGTTGCAATAAAGCACCAACGGCCGAGGCCAAAATACCAGAATAAGCCAAGCGCTTTAAGCCTGTACCAAGGCGCGAGCTAAATTTAGTAGCAACTCGGCCGAAGCGCCCGTTTAAATCTTTTTCCATTGCTTGAGCTTGCGACTTGTCTAACTGCAAACCTACTTTTATATTCCACTCGCCCGCCATACTAACCCCTCTACAAACGCCTTATTTAAAAGCTCTTCAAGTGTAAAATCGTTTCTTGTTTCGATCATCTTATTAACGGTAGCTAATAGATTTACGCTAAAGTCCTCTAAGCTATCTATTTGATCGGCCGTTAAAAAAAAACCGTTACCTTACTGATCTCTAAACATACCGCTATTATAATATCTATAATCTCTTGCGGTTGCAAGTTATTTATATTGGCTTTAGAGTAGGGGACGCCGTTAGCGTCCTCTACCAAGCCAACCAAAAAACAAACCTCTTCTAAGGATAAATTAAAAGTATCGGCACCAAGTTTAATAATATCTTTTTTTTCTTCGTCTGTGGATTTTTCAAAACGTATTAAAAAATCTTTGTAGCTTTCGGGCTTCGCTTCCTCATCTGATAAATAAACTTTGTTAGCGTTCCAAAAGATATACGAAGCTAATAAAATATCGCGGTAAACTTGGTAGGCGCGGTAGCAATTATACCCTGTTATCGGTCTGATTTTCATTTTTTACCCCTTAATATGGTTTAACGTCAAAACTTTCTAAGGCAAGGGCTACGTTATAAGTATCCTCGCCGTCGCTAATAGTTTCTTGGCTTACCCATTTAGTAACGAGCGAATTATAAGCCATTTTGTTTTCGCCTGTATTACTATCGACGCAAAAAAAGTCTATTCTTGTTTCTTCGTCGTAGCATTTATTAAGGATCTCCATAACTTCCTTAGATAAATTCATTACGTTAGCGGTAATAGTCCAAGGTGTTTTAGATCCTTCTTTATATACAAGGCCTACCTTATTTTTAGAGTTAGCGCCTCTGGTTAGGTGTTTCGCTTCTTGCGGAGATACTACGCTACTATCTATATCGTCGAAATAGTAGGTTGTACCGTTATAAATAAATCCGCTGTCGCTTTTCCATTGCTGTAACATCTTTTAGATCTCCCCTTGCTGTATGGTTGTTTCTACACGCCATAAAGCCTTAGGCTCGCCGATAACAACGCCACCACTAGCGACGAAGTTAGAGCCGTCCACCACTTCGATATTACAAGTAGCCGAAGGCACTAAGCCCTTATTAACGTAGTTAGTATTAAGTTTATTTTGTATAAACTCTTGCATTAGCTTCGCGTCGCGTACTGTATAGTCTGGCTGATTGAGGTTAATATATTGCAAACCCCAACCTTGTATATTATTACAAATCTCTTCGTAAATATAAGGGGCTACGATCGCCTTATTACCCGCGCTAAACAACGCAAGGCGACGGCCATAACGAGGAGAATTTAATACAAAATTGGCCTTAGCTTCAAAAAGTACGTTAGCCTCGTTTAAGGTTGTTATACCGTCGTCGGCTTCCATTTCGATATATTGCTGATTTTTCCAACTAAAAGCACTTAGCAATTTACCGAAGGATCTATACATATTAACGGCACCGTTTACGATCTTACCATAAAAGCCCGCGTTCCAATCTTGCAAGTTAAAAGTTTTAATATAATCTCTATCGGTAGACATATAAGATACTACGCCCCCGAACTCGCCAAAATCTCGCGCCTCTACATCTTCCTTAGTAAACGCTTCGTCAATAATGATCGTATAATATCCGTAATTTGATAAATCCAACTCCGATAAATCTAGGCTATCGGTAGGCAAAACATAGATAGACGACATACCCGCGTCTAGCATTTCGTACGCCTTAGCATTGGTTAAATTTTGTACCTCGGCCGTACTTAAACACTCCACAACGGCGCGCGCTACGCTTTCGTCTTTTGGCTTAACCAAAACAAGCGCATTATGCAAAAATCCGAGGTCGGCGCCGAGTAGTGGCGTTACCTTTTCGATCGGCATTGCATAGTTTAATAAAATATCTGTCATTTCATTTTATCCTTTAAAAATGTTATAAATCTTTTCATAAAAGACAATTTACCGCCTTGCATTTTCTCCGCGGGATCATAATCTAATTTAATACTATAAACAAATTTTATCTCTGTTTTAGTGTAAAAACTATTCATAGTAGCAAAATTAATATTACGCTCTTTAGGCCAAAATTTAAAACGATCTAATATATTGTCGGTATCTCTTTTAGCAAATTGTTTAAGCCGATCGTACAAATAACCGTATTTATTTTTATCGGTTAGGCCGATCGTTCCGAGCGTTCCGCTTACTCTAAAAAACGCGTGGCCGTTACTAAAATTTTCTTTAACGTCCATAACGTTTATATATAAAACGTCTTGCTCTTTATCCTCGCTAATATCGTCAAAAACAACTTTAGCAAGGTCGAAAATTGCTAAACAATCCTTTTTTAATTGATCTCTAAACATTATAAAAGCCTCGCCTTAATATTCTTAAATAGTTGTCCTGTATCCATTAACAATTTATTAAAGCCTTTTGTCTTGGCGGTCTTGGCCGAGTTTTTACCGTAGGCGCCCCGTAAAATAGGATTCCTAACTACGGCCTGTACTGCGTTAATAATACGTTGTCTAGTGTCCTTACCGTTTAGATTATCGACTACATATTTTAAAACCGCCAAAACGTCCGAATTACTTTCGAGCATAAAAGGCTTGCGGAGCCATTTAAAGGCCTCGTCCATATCGCGGGCTACACTAAATAACGTACCATTATATTTAAAACTACTAGGCTTACGAAGTCGTAAACCCGCGTAGCTGTAGTAAACATTTTGGCCTTTAGATAAATAAGTGTCGCCCGTAGCGGGTAAAAAGTGGCGTTTATTCTCAAGTATACCAACTTGGAATTTATATTTACCAAGCTCGCCCTCGATCATTTTATCTAACCCTTTACCCTCTATTTTCACAACGGCGCCCCTAAAAATATATTGTTAAAACTATCTTTTTTAGCCTGTAGGTTTACCCCATTGAGAAGGGCGTAGGCGTTTAGCTTTTCGATAGCTACGCCTTCGCCCCCTCTACGGTTTAGGATATTAGCTATAGACGTATAAAAGGCCGTAGCGTCTGTAGGTGTAGGATTACTAAACATTATATATTCGGCGTCGGTTAAATTACTCTGGCCGATAACGTCTAAAACCTCGTTAGCTTGTTCTCTTAACGTCATAGTCTAAACTCCTCTTAGGCAAAGGTTAAAGGCTGTTCGATTAAAGCGCCTTTTTCTTCGACGTCTATCATAATAGCGCCCATTGCATAATCTGCCCAGTATTCCTTAGCGCGGTTGTCTGTGCCTTGGTCGCCCAAATCTGGCATAGCAACGTAATTAAGTGTTACGAGGCCTTGTGAAATAGCTACTAAGCCGTTACCACTATTAGCGGTGGACACTCCAGAAATTTCGTGTAATTCTGCTTCTGGCCAAGTTTCTTTAACAATAGATCTAACGCTTCCAAGGTTAGGCAAACGTTGATCCATAAATTGTTTTAGATTTGTACCGTAAACGTAAAGCAAAATATCGCTAGAAGCTGTATTATCTGATACTTGTTCTTTCATTGCTGAAATTACGCCGATCAAAGCGTTAAGTTTAACCTCGTTAGTGGCTCCGCTGATAGTTGCCGAAGTGTTTTTAATAGCCATAGGATCATTAGAGTTTAACACGCCGTTATTGCCGTTTTTACCGTCCATACCGGCCTTATCCCACATTTTGAAATATTGGCGTAATACTTTACTATGAACTTCGCCGAGCTTATTAGCTTCGCCGTTGCGGTATGATTGAGAAATTTGTGCACCTTCAATATATTTATTAAAGGTCTTTTTAGCTTCTCCGACTTTAATATGGGCTACTTCGGTCTGGCCTGTAGTCATATTTTCGGCGGTAATATTATCTTTTTCAACGTCCAAACGTTTAAAAGTAATTTTTTCGATCCCGTCCATAGGAGATTTATTTACTTTTCTAATCTTTAAAATGGAAGGTGTAAAAGTCAAATCGGCGGTAGCTAAATACTCCTCTTTGCTTTTAATCTCTGTTTGAAAATCTGTACTCATTTTTTACTATCCTTTAAATTTTGCAAGTTTTCGCAAGGTTGATTTTTTAGCCTTGGCCTCTGGTTTAGCTTTCGCGTCGTCGTCGGCTTCTGGCTTTTTATCCTCGGCAAAAGTAGGAGTAAATTTTTCTTCTACTTCGTCCGTATCAATTTTTAATCCCTTAGAGGCCATAGTTAAAAACTCCTATTACAATCCGTTAGGGAAGTCAATAGCAACGCCTTTAAATGTAGCGCGTTTAGAGTTTTGACAATCTACAACGTCGCTAGAAAATACGGCATTTACTGCTGTATTATCGGTTGCGGTACCTGTAACTTTACCCGTAGACATATCAACATAAACGGGAGCGCCAATAGTAACGCTTGTGTCGCTTGTTTGTACATAAACTCTAAGTCCGCTAATAACGAACTCTTGAGCTACTACGTTCGGCTTACCCGAAATACCATACGGAATTTTACCGCTTGCTATCAAGGCGCAAGTATGCTCGCCCGATAGCTGTACTACTAAACCCTCTTCGATAGCTACGGGAGCCTCGCGGGTAACGATAGCGTCGCTTTTGCCTCTTTCGTAGGGTGTACCTAAAAATTTAGTCATATCGTTTAATCCTTTTTGCTGTTTTTGTTAACCATATCAAAAACCCGCTTTTCGAAGTCTGTAAACTCGGATTTTTGAACTTGCCCGCCGTTTTTACTCAACTGCTCGGCTTTTCTTATAAGCACCTTGTGCGAGGCGCCTATTTCGACAATATCCCAAAAGTGGCTAGATTGCTTAGCCTTTTCGTCGTCGGTTAGGGCTTTATATCTGTTAGCCTTATCCTTTAGACTATTCGGCAATATATCGAAATTCTCTTTTAATTCGATAAACTGATCTATTAACCCCTTGCGTAAAACGTTAGCCTTCTCTACGTCCGTACTATAAACTTTAGTATTTACGGTGTCTAAAAGCGCCTTAGCTTCTTTAGGTAAAATAGCCTCGTTATCTTTAATAAAACTATCAATACTAAGATTAAATTTAATAGCTTGCGCAAGGTTAGCGTTAAGCTCTTTAGTTTCGCTATCCTTTTGATAACGTTGTTTAGCTTCATCTACGATATTATCGCCTTTAGGATCCTCTTTTTTATCCTCTGGCGGTGTAGTCTGCTTACTTGCATTAGCTATAAAATCTAAAATTTGTTTTTCTTGCTCTTCTGTAAAAGCCATTTTTTATAATCCTCTCTGTTTAGCTTCATCATCTGTTAAAAATAAGGCTCCGCACTTACAACCAAAACGCTCGGCGGGAAATTCGCCCTTACCAACTCTAAAAACTTTACCGTATTTTAATTGGTGTAGTGGATCTGGCTCTTTTGACGAACTAGGCAACCATACATAATACTCGCCCATATGATCGCGCTTTTGCTCTTGCGCCTCGTTCCACGTTACCAAATTTTCTACGCGTTGCTTTAATAATTTTTCGTCGTTTAAAGCCTCTTTTTTATAGGCCTTAACGCCTTCGTCTTTTAAAGTTTCTATCTTTTCGCGGTAAAAGTCAATAACTTTATAAAGAGTTGTTTTTATCTCGCGCTTGGTTAGCGTCGTAGCGGTCAATAAAGCGCGCAAATAAACGCGTTTTACGTTTAGCTTGTTTGTTAATAGCTTACGAGTAAAAAAACCTTTTGGTAGGGCTTTTTTAAGGTATCTACTAGGTAGCCACATATCCGCCATTTTTTACCTCTCGTTAAACATCTCTTTAACAAATTCCTCTTTTTGTTGCTCTTCGATAATATCCGAGCTTTCAATAGTAGGCAAAATAGAACTATAGGCCTTTAGGCGGTGGTAGTTATCCGAAACGAATTTAATATTTGTATCAAATAAACTATCGACGCAAGGCTTAAAGATCGAATTAAATATAATCTCTATACCGCGCTCGTTAGCTTGTTCGTCCGCTTCGCCTGTAGAACTTATACCGCTAGTCATTTTACCGTTTATATAACTTAAACTAACGCGCATTTCGCCCGCAATTCTACCGCAAATAAAATCTACTGCACTCTCAACGGGTTTAACGTCTATCGTTGTACTTTCGAGTTTATCGTTAGCGTCCAATAATACGGGGTTGCCGTCCTTTAAATTCTGTATGATCGCCTTAGCCTGTTTAATAATATCCTCGGAGCTTGCTTTACTGATCTTTTCGCGTAATTGATCCGCAAGGTATTTTATTGCCTTCATAACGTTAATAGAAACGTTTAGGCCGTCTACCACGTTATAGAGTAGGGCATAGTAGAGTTTAATAATATCCGATTTATCGTATTTAGTAAAGTTAGCCATAATACCTACGGAGCTTTTAGCTTGCTCTTTGTAGTCTTTACGGATCTCGGCTTGCTCTTGGCTTGTGGCCTTACGGATAACGCCCGTAGTTTTATCGTAAACGATATATACTATAGTTTTCTCGGTCATAGCTTCCGCAATCAAACCAATAAAGCCCGCCGTTGTTTTATCGTTTAAGCGGTCGAAGTTATCCCACATAGCCGAGGCCTCTTTTTCTTTTAAGCCTGTACTTTTGTTATAACACTCAATCAAAAGATTTTTAAAAAGCTCTTTCGTTTCGGTTAATACAAAATTGCCCTCGGTCATTACTAATTTAAAAGGGGCGGTTAGATCCTGTACTTGGAAGTCGTCCCGCCTTGGTAATAGTTTAAATACGCTCATTATAACCCCCTTACATAGTTTACTAATCCCGCGCAAGCGTCGGGCGCGTCGTCGTGTTCTGCATTATATTCGTAATTTTTCGTTTGTTCAATAAATATATTATTGGCCTCGATTATGTCCGCCCTTATATCGCCGTTAGCCCTATATAATCTAAGATCGTCGGCAAAGGTGGCAAGGTTAATAATTCGCTCGTGCTTATGCTCTGTAGAGTTATAACCCTCGCAAGGCAAGCCGATTTTTCTAAGCTCAATTAAAGGCAACTCGCCGAGGCCGTTAGTTTCTATACAAGCGCCTAATACATTTAAGCCCGAAAATAAATATTTAAACTCCTCTACGCAATCATACCACGCTTTTTTAAACGCAAAGCCCGCTATAACAAACTCGCCCGCGTTTCTACCGCCAATAGCGACGGCCGTATAATCTCCGCCTTTGTGGCTTGGATCAATCCACGCAAAATTTTTACGCGCGCAATAATCAACCTCTTTAATACTGGCAAGTGGTAACGTGTTATCGTCTAGGATCTTTAGAAAATACGAAGCCGATATACTGGCCTCACTTACGCCCGAAGCTCGCAAGGCGTTTAAATCCTTGTCTAATTCGGGTATATCTCCGTAGATTACACAAAGGGTTAAAATTTTAGTCCTTAATTCTTGGTAAAGATCTAACTTGTGTACGGGTTGCCCTATGATAAGTACGTTTTGAGTTAGCTTTAATAGCTCCTCGTAGCACTTTTTAGCCCTACGGCGTTCGGCTTGGCTATCGTCCTCTGGTGTAATTGGATCGTCCATTATGATTTTTTTAGGGTGGCGTCCGCGTAAACCTTTAGATCTGATCGTTAGCGCTATAAGGTTAGGCTCTTTACCCGTACAACCTTCTACAATTATCTTTTTTTTGGCCTTACTCTTAAATCTTACCGAAAATTTATTTAATATCTCTTTTATCTCGGCTACTAACTCCTTACCGCGCTCGCTTTCCTTGGTTATCAATATAGCGGTATAGTTAGGATCCTTATAAATAGAATAGGCAAGGCCTAAAATTGTTATATAGTCCGTCTTACCATAACCGCGGGCGCCTAGGATCATACGGGTATTTTCTCCACTAAAAGCAAAATCGTACATCTCTATTTGTTTAGGGTAGGGCTTCGGGTACCCGCTACGCTCTACAAAATCCAAAAAAGATAAATTTGTAGATCCCGTAGCACCAAAAAAGCTAAAATTAAAATCGAAGCCCATTTATTTTATTTTCTCCCATACTTCTATTAGCGTATTTTTAAAGTCGGTATCGTCCATAGTCCTAATACGCTCGTTTAGCTCTAAAAGCATATTATTAAACGCGGTCATAGCGTTATATTTTATTTCGCGTTGTTTAGCCTCAAACTCTTCGGCCGTCAAATCCTTAGGCGCTTCGATCTTGGCTAAAGGCTCTTCTTTTACTTTCGGCCTCGGTTTAGCGCTTAGATTTTTAACTTTATTACGGCGCTCTATTTTCTCCTCGAGTGTAGAGGCAATAGCTTTACAATACTTATTTACGGTAGTTATAGATAGTTTTAAGGCTCGCGCTATATCTCTTTGCGCGTAGCCGTCTTTTAATAACTTCTCAATTTTTCTATATTTTGTAGGGTTTAACGCCATTTTATTTAACCAAAACTAAAACAAAAAACTAAAACGCCCGTTTTACTTTATTAAATAGTATTTGTTTTAAAA
>ERZ780030.330-NODE-330-length-22594-cov-2.923555_pt1 | contig 22594 bp, 14 predicted proteins | sample MGYA00511857_ERZ780030 | MGnify/ENA primary metagenome ERZ780030 (study PRJEB29588, sample SAMEA2162530) | human gut metagenome | biome: human gut; feature: human-associated habitat; material: faeces | place: Denmark | collected 2008/2010 ... | reverse complement strand
CCATGGCCCCGCTGATATAGAGTCCGCCGTCGATGTCACCGGTAAAGGCAACTACCTGGTCGGGCATGAAAGCATTGGCAAGCGAGAGTGGGAAATGCTCAAAAGTAGTGTTGACTTCAACCGAATCGCGCCCGTTCTTCTGGGTCAAGACGGCATCAGCGGTCATTACCTCCTGATCTCCCGACCGGAAATAGGCATTCAGATAGTGTGTACCTTTATCACCCGGAAGCCAAGTGGCACCCAATCCGATGTTACCTACCGGCTGGCGTTCGTAAGTCAGCTTTTCCACACCGGCCTCAGCGGAAACTTGCAGTGAGGTTGCGGTCTGTATATAGTTGGCTTCTGCCGAGAAAAGTCCCGTGATGCGGGGCATATATGGCAGAATACCGCTCAGTTTATCCAGGCGGAAACGTATGAGTTCCAAATTGATATTCTGCAAGGAAACGGTGTCGGAACGGTCGGACTGCATGCGGAAGCAAAGTCCATCGTCGCTATCCATATCCACATTGGCATAAACGCGCATATTCTTATGCAAGTAAATCCAGTCGCTGTTATCTACAAAGCGGAACTTCTGGAAAGCAATAATAGGCTCGGCAGGTGTCAAACGGAAGGCAATACCATTACCCCTACCCCGGCCCTCTATCAAAGGACGGGCATTGATACCCAGATCGAGCCCGGTATCTCCTTTCGCATCCACATAATTCAAGGTCAGTTCGGCATCTTCATTACGGATTTCACCCGTCAGTGTACTGCGGAAGACAAACTGCGGGTTCTTTGGACCATTAATGACACCACCCTGCAACTTCATGCGTGCAGTATCTTGGCTGATAGCGAAGAAAATAGTATCCAGTTGCAGGGAGTCCATACGCAAACCATGTATAGCAGTACGCCCATTGATACCTCGTCGGGGGGTAGTGCCGAAACGCAACACAAAATCATCAAAAGAAATATCCTTAGTTGCCAGGAAATAACTGACAGGGTTCTGTTTACCGGCTTTCAGTTGCATACCGGCTGAAGGCAGTGCTTTCCGTAATTCTGCATGATCGAGTTGCTTCAATTCTATCTGCTTGGTAAGAAGCGTAGAAAAGGCAGTACCTTGTTCCAGCAATTTCTTCAGTGTGCTGCGGGCACGGAACTGAAAGTCGAGATCGCCTGCATCCATGCTCATCTTGATAGAGTCATGGCGTGCTTCGGCACCGAGAGTGAAAGCGAAAGGATGCTTCAACGGCTTGGGAGAAATTCCTAACTCATGTAAACCGACATTCTCCACATTCATAGCCACCTTGCCATCCAGGTATTTACGATCAAGGCGCATATCGGCATCCGCCTGCATTTTCAGCAGTGCAGTGTCTGTCGTCATGTGTACAGTGGCTAGAGCGGATTTCAATCCGGCTGTCAGGTCAATACCGGAAATATTCCAGTGTCCGTATTGTAATTCGCCGAGAGAAGCTTGTACAGCAGCCACGGTACGGTGGTTGGCGGGATCGAATCCTTTTCCTTTAGCGGCAACCTTAGCCGAAAGGGTATAGATAGAATCTTTAGGTAAGAAGTGGTGTACTTGCAAGGCGTCCACATGAAGGTCTGCCTGATAAGCTTCAGTGGCAGTGTTATAGTGCGCCAACAAGTTCAATAACCCTTCACGTTCTTTCAACTTAAGCGTAGCATCATACTTAGGTCCATCCATGCCAAGACGTGCTGCCAAATGCATACTGTCCGGCACTACTATGGAGCCATCCGGGGTGACGCCTGTCAGTCCGGTAAGGAAATTCAGATTTTGTGTCCGGATATCGAAGTCAATGCTTCCGTTGCGCGTCAGACTGTCGGTAAGATTCCAAATTTCACCACCACCATTCAAGGTAAAAGCACCCGGCAGATCGATGTTGAAGCGGGAAATCTGCATCTGCTTAAAGTTACCTTCCGTACCGGCACGGATAGTAAGGGGACGGAAAGGATATGCATCCTTGAATGTATCAGGTAAATCACCTGCAAAGAGCATCACATCCTGCTTGCCGATGCGGGCATTGAAACGAGCGGAGAGTCGTCCGGAGGTGGGAATTTCCACCAGTTCCCAATAAGTCTGGGCAGTGAAATCCATTTCACTGTGTGGGGTAAGTAATTTTAAGGAAGGCACCTGAATGACTGTGGAATCAGCATATACCCTTCCCGTCAGTGAAGTGACGCTCAAACCGGAACGCTCGTTCATGGAGAATTCCCGGATAACGGCATTGATATTCCGTCCATGATAAAGCACGGAGTCCACCCCAATACGAATATCCCGCAAGGCAATGTGCGAAGCATCAAATCCGGGAGCAGGTTTCACACCGGTGCTATCATTGGCCGCAAGACTACCGGTATCTATCAGGCTATTAATGGCACTGAGCAATTGGCTACCCGTGTCATAGTTCACCGTAGTACCGCTCAATTCAAATTTCTTCAGACCATACATCTGTCCGCCCAGGTCAGCAACCGCATCATCTACCTCTGCATCGCCCAGACGGGCAGCAAGACGCATGGAATCCAACGGCATTTGCAAATCAACGGAAACGTTTTTCAGTGCCAACTTGTGCAAGGCTACTTTCCAATTAAGGGCGGTAGTCGCAGTGTCCGGTTCGGCAGTGGTAGTATCATTCATCACAACGAGCATGTGAGTATCACTCAATTCCACACGATTGATGACGGCATCCTCTTTCTTCAGGTCTATGCCATGGCTTTCAAGGAAGAAACGTCCCAATACGCCACGTATGCGGATCCCCTCTATCAGATCGGCAGAGTTCAGGAAAACTCCGTTCACGGTTACCTCATCCACTTCTACTTGTCCACGTATCAACGGCCATGCCTGCACGCGCACGTTCAGGCTTTCCAGGGTTAGCAAAGTATCAGGAGTTTGTTTCACGGCAAGAGAGTCACCGGGAGCTGAGGATATTTGTTTATCTGCCTGTATAGGCTGAATGACCTGCACACCACGTACCAAAAGGTTCAGCGGAAAGCGGAGGTCAATGCGTTCAACAGATATATCCATACCCGTTGCCTCGGATGCGATGGCAGTAGCTTGCTTCCGTATCAGGTTCTGTACGGGAGGGATATAAAGCAATACCATCAGTATTGCAAATAATATGATAGGGGTAAGTAGTATCCACACTACCCATTTTAACCATTTTCTTCTCATTAGGACGTCAATCGATAGTCAGTGTTTAAATCGTTACAAAGTAAACAAATTCCAACGACATTTGGTTGATGCAGAAGACAAAAAGGCTATTTATTCCACTATCCGGCACTTTATACCACGAGGGTCGTTGCCAATATTCAACGCCCGTCTGAAAATTACTTCACTTTCTCACGTACCCACTAACGACAGTCAGACGGTGTCATACCGTACATATAGGTGAAGGTTTTCAGGCATGATCAAGGGCATGTTCAAGATCATGAAAGGGACACTACTCACAAAATTTCCCTTTGCACATATTTTTCAATATTTATCCTTGCTGTTTATCAATAAATCCCCTACCTTTGCTTCCATCAAATAGATATGACAAGTATGTTCCGGCAATCAACAGACAGGCTCACGGTATGGCTATTCGCCCTCTGCCTCCTCTTTCCTTTCAGTAAATTGTCTTCTGCATGGCGTAATACAGCCACGCAGGATAAGGCTTTTTCAATTTCAGCTGTATCAAAAGCATCTCCTGACAGCATAATGCCTGAACGCCTTACGTTTCCCGATTCCGTGGCACTTGCAGCACCCGAAACTGCCGGAAGGAGCGTTTCTTCTCTTGTAGCTTACTTGAAACAGCATCTCAGCACAGACGACCAACTGGCACGCGCCATCTACACCTGGGTTTCAAGAAATATTAAATACAATGTGTACATAACCTATACTTCTCGCAACGAGGAAGCGGATGAGACGAAAGAAATACAAAAAATACTATCCGAACGCAAAGGTATTTGCCAGGATTATGCGTTACTTTTTAAAGCACTGGTGAAGGAAGCGGGAATGGATGCTTATGTTATTGATGGCTATAACCGCAGGGACGGTGCCTTACTGCCCGACCCACATGAATGGTGCGCAGCCAAAGTAAGTGGAAAATGGTATATGTTTGACCCTACATGGGGCGCTGGATTTGTGGAAAACTACCAGTTCATTCCTTCCCCGAATCATCGTTTCTGCAAGCTGTTACCGGATACATTACTGAAAACACACATGCCTTTCGATCCGATGTTCCAGTTCCGCGAACGTCCACTGAGCTATGAAGAGTTTGATACAGGAGTTGTAGATGAACAACGCTCAGTACCGGTGTTCTATTGGGCGGATACATTGGCGCTATATGCACGGCAGGATACACTGGAAAGGCTGGTAAGTGTCAGACAGCGTATGTTATCGAACGGACGAAGTAATGATTTGGTTTATTATATGCTGGAACTTACGAGTAACAACATCCGCATCGCCGGCTACCAGAAGATTCTGAATGCTTACAATATGGCAATGGATTTACAGGGAAAAGCTACGGACGCCATCAATGAATTCGTCCGTTACCGGAATAAGGCATTTGAGCCCCTGAAACCGGATGCAGAAATTCAGGCGATGGTAGATGTCCCTGAGGAATTGATAAACCGGGCAGATAGTGCGATCAATAGCATCCGCACTGCACCGGAAAGATATAGGGAACCTATCCTGAAATTACGGGATCAGATAATGGAAGTGGCAACAACCGTATATAAACATAAACTTTTTCTGAGGCAGTACTTTAAGCTACCGGCCAAGCAGAGGAAAGGGATGTTTAAGCAGACGAAATAAAAAGGAAGGCTTGTTCAAGTATATCTTCTATCAGGTTTAGAGCAGCAAGCGATTTCTCTTTTATTTTTTCATCAAAAGGTACTCCACGTGAGGCTTCAAGCTCTTTCAATAAAGTAACAAGATCATTGGCTCCCAACAGAGTAAACAAAGGAAGCATCTTATGGCCCATAGCGGCAATGCCATCTGTGTCTTCTGTTTCCAATGCCTGTCGCAAGCGGTCAACATTCAGGCGTGTTTCTGTGACGAAACTTTCCAGTATGGATTTTGCCGCATCCGGATCATCACCGGAAAAAGCGGTAAGGGCGGAAAAATTCAAGGTAGAAGAAGGGGCGGCATCAACAGTAGCAATATCCGCTTGCAGCACACCAATCTCTGCAAGCAATTCATTCACCGTAAACGGCTTATGCAGACTTCCGGCAAAACCATGTTGCAGAAACTCCTCACGCTTCATATCACTACGGGCGGTAACGGCAATCACCGGAATTGTCTTGGCTTGCGGGATATTCGAAGCACGCAGCAGCCTCAGCAAATCGAAGCCATTCATGGCAGGCATTTGCACATCGGTCAGCAGCACATCGAAAGTATCAGTACGGAGGGCTTCCAAAAGTTCATCCAGTTGCAGGCAGGTTACGGAAGTAATACCACTCTGTGCAAGCATGGCGGCAGTGAGAGTAAGCTGAATGCGGTCATCATCAATCAAGAGAATATGTAATGCGGGTATCTGAGTTTGTGAGTCCTCACTTGGTTGTTCATTCAAGGCGGAAGTGTCATTATCCAATGCCACCGGATACAGAGGTACCCGTAACGTGAATGTGCTCCCCTTTCCGAGTACGCTATCCACCTCAATACGTCCCTCCAGCAGTTGCACCAGCATACGAACAATGGACAGTCCCAGTCCGAATCCCTCCTCTCCCTGTGCTCCGGGCAGACGGGTGAATTCCTGGAAAATACGCTCACGGTCACCAGGATCCATCCCCTTTCCCGTATCGATAACAGAGAGTTTCAAATGGTTACCGGGAAAAACGGAATCGCCTTTCGGCACAAAAGAGGCGGGTGTGGGGAGGGGCCCCGCCCACAAAGATGCGGTCAGGGTAATGCCGCCCTCTGACGTAACCTTCACTGCATTAGAGAGCAGGTTATTGACAATCTGGCGTAAGCGCAATGGATCACTGATAAAAGCTCCTTTCAGTTCCGGATCTATCTCACACTTCAAAGACAATCCTTTGGCAGAAGTCAGTGGTTCGAAACTGACATAGATTTCTTCCAGCAAGCGTGCAGGATGAAAAGTAACACGATTTATCTCAGCTTTATTCAAGTCGAGGCGATGGAAGTCGAGCAAGTCGGTAACGAGCTTCAGCAGGTGTTCCGAAGAAGTTTTCATGTTGTCGAGATAGAAGCGTTGCCTTCCGTCAACGGTGAGCCGGGAGAGCAAGTCAGCATATCCCATAATGGAACCCAAGGGAGCCTTGAAATCGTGGGTAATGGCAAGCATCAACTTTTCGCGGGAGGCAAGCAACTCTTCGGCAAAACGATTGGCTTCTTCCAATTGACGCCGATAACGGTTACTACGGGTGACATCCCGCCAGATCATGACAAGAAAGATAACGGACAGCACAACAGCCCCGGCAGCAATACCCGAAATAATCGTTGCAGAACGATGCCGAACAGCTTTCTGATACTCAGCCTCTTCGCGGGCACGCATCAGGGTTTCCTGTTCATATCCTTTCAAAAGACTGTCGATACGAGCACTCAGTGCATGATCAAGACGTTGCAAAGTTCGCTTACGACGCTGCATCACACTATTGGTAGCCCTCTTCTGTTGGGCAATAGTGCGCAGCTTCGCGTGCAGGGAATCAACCGGATTATAAGCATCGAGTACAGTATCCGTAGCAACTTCAAGGGTTGTTTGCACCTGAACAGCTGAATCTTTGCGTGGTGGGACGAAGACTTCTCCCAAACGGCGGAAGAAACTTTTCTTCTTGGGTTGTGTCACAACCGTATCGCGACGGGCAATAACCCGGCGTTGTACACGTTGTTGGGTGATAATAGTATCCTGTTCGGCAATAATCTGTTCCACTTCACGGGCTGAAATCATGCTGTCATTGGCTTCGCTCAGTGTACGCAGCAGGCGGACGGTATTAGCATCCTTCTCTCTCAAAAGCCCTATCAGACTGTCCGTACGCAGAATATCACTATTATCCGAACTCATAAGATTCTCCATTTCCCGGTGCACGAAGAACAGGGAATAAAGCAAGACTGCCAGCAGGACAGCATAACCGGCAGCTATCTTCTTCTTGGAGACATTATTCATTTATCTTTCGTTTTATAGCGGAAACGCAACCAGAGCATAATACCCGCACTAGTCAGTCCGAACGGGAAGGCCATCCATACACCGACCGTACCCCAGCCCAGCACGAAACCGCATAAGTATCCTACAGGCAAAGATATAACAAAATAAGAAATAAATGCAATGAACATCATCGGTTTTACGTCGGCAATACCACGCAGGGCATTGGCAAAGCTGATTTGCAGTCCGTCACCAAACTGATAAACCAGGAATGGAAGGAACAAAGAAGATACCATGGCAGAAACCTCCACGCTATCCGTAAACCAGCCCCCGACCTGATTGCGCAACAGAAACACGATACTCAGAAGCACCACCGCCATTGCCAAGATGAGATGATAGCCGGCATATGCCGAACGGCGGACATTCACCATATCGTTCTGCCCCTTGAAGTTACTGACGCGAACGGCAATCGCCGCCCCCATCCCATAAAACATCATAAAGGTGAACTGAGAAATAGTGAGCATAATCTGATGTGAAGCCAAAGCAATAGTTCCCAGCCAACCAACCATAATCGTGCTGAGACTGAATGAAGCCGTCTCCATGCCCATCTGCAAACCGACAGGCCACCCAAGTCCATTCAATTTCCTGAACATCTGTTTCGACCATCCCAAGCGGAAGAACCCTACTTTATATCTCAGGAACCTCCGACTACGAAAAACAATCAATGCAAAAGCAATAACCATGACGATGCGTGAGAACAGGGTACTGATACCCGCACCGAGCAATCCCCATTCCGGGAAACCGAACTTTCCGTAAATCAGCACATAATTGCCGACAATATTCAGCGCATTTCCACCAAGAAGCACCCACATAGCAGTCTGCGTTTGAGTAATGCCATCCGTAAATTGCTTAAAGCCATTGAACAGCATGACAAATACCAGGGATGCAAGTAGAACCAGAAAATAAGGTTTTATCAAGGGAATCAGTTCCTCGGGTTGTCCCATGTATTCCACACAGAAATAGACGACAGTCATAATAAGCGTCAGCAACAGTGCTACCAACACATTGGCAAGCAGACTTGAGCGCAAAGCTTGTCCAGCCTCCATGAAACGACGGTTACCGTAGAACTCACCCACCACAGGCGTCAGTCCATAAGAGAAACCGGTACTGAAAATAATGCAAAGTGTAAAAAGATTGTTGGTGAAAGAAGCGGCAGCCAACTCGGCCGCGGTATGATGTCCCACCATCAAGGTATCGGCAAATCCAAGAACAATGACTCCCATTTGACCGATAACGATGGGAAGTCCTAAGTAAAAGAGGGCTTTATAATGCCCCTTGTATGTAGCAATTAATCTGTTCATTTATCTTTCTCATAATATAATACCACCGAGTTTTCCTCACGAAAAGTCTCTTGTGCAACTGTCTTCAGACGTTCTGCCGTCACTGCGCGATACCGTTCTACCTCACGGTCTATATCCTCCGCTTGCCCGGTCAGTTCGAACCATGCCAGATTTGTAGCTACATTCAGGTAATTGATATTCCCGAATATCTGGGTGGATTCAAACTTATTCTTTACTTTCTCCAATTCCTGTTCTTCTATCGCCACTTGCTGTAACTCCTGCAACTCTTTACGTACAGCGGCCTCAGCCTGTTCCAGTGACACTCCGGCTGACGGTTTTCCACTGATATGCAGCAATCCCGCATCACGCGTTCCCGAAATATAAGCATCTATACCGGAGAACAATTTCTGTTCCTGCACCAACCGACGGTTCAAGCGACTGGAGCGTCCGTTACTAAGGATATCTGAAAGAATATCAAAAGCATAGTAATCAGGATGCTCGCGACTACACACATGAAAAGCCATAAACAGCGCATCCAAGGGAACAGGACGTTTCACTACCTGTCTGCGTTCCTGCGTCTGTACGGGTTCCTGCGGCAATTGTCGCACAGGCACATTCCTGCGGGGAATCAGGCCGAACCATTTTTCTGTCAATCGAACAGCTTCTTCCCATGATATATTTCCGGTAACGGCAAGCACGGCATTATTAGGTGCATAAAAGCGGTAAAAGAATGATTTCACTTCCTCCAGTGTAGCTTGTTCGATGTGCGATAAATCCTTCCCGATGGTAGGCCAGCGGTATGGATGCACCTCATAAGCCAACGAACGGATAAGATGTCCCACATCTCCGTAAGGCTGGTTTAGACAACGCTGTTTGAACTCCTCCATGACCACACCGCGCTGCACTTCAAGGCTTTGTTCACTGAATGCCAGTTCCAACATACGGTCGGACTCCAGCCAGAAGCCAATCTCTACATTCGACTTGGGGACGGTGAGGTAATAGTTCGTAATGTCATTGTTCGTCCAAGCATTGTTTTCGCCACCTGCCGACTGCAAAGGAGCATCATAGTCGGGTATATTCACAGAACCGCCAAACATCAGATGTTCAAACAGATGGGCAAAGCCGGTATGTTCGGGATCTTCGTCCCGGGCACCTACATCATAGACGATGTTCAGTGCTACCATCTGAGTACTGAGATCCTGGTAATGCACCAGTCGCAGACCATTAGGGAGAATATGTTTATTGATTTTCATAAAATAGCGATGTTACTTATCGGAGAAAGGAATTTCTTTCTGTAGGGTTATGAGTTAAATGATAAATAATCTTTTAGACGCGGATGACACGGATCTTTTTTTAATCCACTTTTATAGCGCAGCCTTTTAAATCCGCGTTATCCGTGTCATCCGCGTCTAAAAAATAACATACCGAATGGCGCTAATCACTTATCACCAAACACTAATCACTTTTGTTCTTTTCTTACCGTTTTGAACTAATTTCACCAACAGTTTAGTCCAATACTGTCACCTTTTTGATCTTCACATCCTCTTCCGGGCGGTCGCTACGATCCGTTTTTACCTGTTGTATCTTATCTACTATATCCATGCCTTCGATCACTTCGCCGAACACAGTATATTCACCATCCAAGTGCGGAGTACCACCTACCGTAGTATAAGCCTTCACCTGTTCCGGTGTAAAGTGGAATTCCGGTTGTTTGGCAACTTCCGCCTCAGCCTGTGCAAACAAGCTATCCTGCAAGTTCATCAGACCATCCTGGTCATTTTCCTTACGCATCTTATAGATTTCCTTCATGTGCTTCTGTGCCAAAGCATTGAACACAGTGGTCAGACGATTCTGGTTCATCTGGTTCTCCATCCCCAACAACGTAGTATCATTATACACTTTACCCGTCACAATGTAGAACTGGCAACCCGATGATTCCTTCTTCGGATTCACATTGTCACCCTGACGCGCAGCCGACAATGCACCTTTCTTATGAAAATACTTCGGATAAACAAACTCAGCCGGAATAGTATAACCTACATCACCTGCACCCAGCATCTTGCCTTTCGGAGCATTCTTTGACTCAGGGTCGCCTGCCTGTATCATAAAATCCTTGATGACACGGTGGAACAATGTACCTTCGTATGTACCCTCTTCCGCCAGTTTGATGAAGTTATCACGATGTTGCGGTGTCTCATTATACAGTTTCACGATAATGTCACCCGCAGTTGTTTCAATCTTCAATTTAGTTTCCTGATCCATGTTTCTATCTTTCTTTTGTCCCGATTGGCAGGCTGTAACGCTGCAAATCAGTATGGTTAATAATACGGTGAAATTCCTCTTCATAACGCTTTTTATTTAAATTAAGTTTGCAAATATACGATTTTCAGACAAAACGGTTTACCTTTGTGTCTTAAAAGAGACAAAAGATAAGGCAATGAAATCCATACTCATCGTTGAAGACGACATTACTTACGGTATGATGCTGAAGACCTGGTTAGGCAAAAAAGGCTTTCAGGTAGCTTCCGTCAGCAGTATCGCCCGCGCCCAGAAACATTTGGAAACGGAGGGTGCCGACTTGATTTTGTCCGACCTGCGTCTGCCCGACAAGGACGGCATCGACCTGTTGAAGTGGTTGGGAGAGCAAGGTCTGTCCATTCCACTCATCATGATGACAAGCTATGCTGATATACAATCGGCGGTGCAAGCCATGGGGGGGGGGGGGGGGGGGGGGGGGGGGGGGGGGGGGGGGGGGGGGGTCCGGTCGAGCTTCTGAAGAAAATCAGTGAGGCTGTGAAACAACCCGTTGCTTCCCCAAAACAAACCATCAGTTCCGGAAAAGGAGAAAGTACCCATCAGAAAAATGCAGGCGGTGCTCCGTCTTCCGACTATCTGGAAGGAGAAAGTGATACTGCCAAGCAACTTTATAATTATGTAAGACTGGTTGCCCCCACCACAATGTCGGTACTGATCAATGGTGCCAGCGGGACGGGGAAAGAGTATGTAGCCCACCGCATCCATCAACTCAGCAAGCGTGCCGGACAGCCTTTTGTCGCCATCGACTGTGGCTCCATCCCTAAAGAACTTGCCGCATCGGAATTCTTCGGACACGTAAAAGGTTCATTCACCGGAGCATTGACAGACAAAACAGGAGCCTTTGTTGCAGCCAACGGAGGAACCATCTTCCTCGATGAAATAGGTAATCTCAGCTACGAAGTCCAGATACAACTGCTACGTGCCTTGCAGGAACGAAAAATACGTCCGGTAGGTTCCAATAAAGAAATCACTGTAGATGTGCGTTTGGTTTCCGCTACGAATGAAGATTTGGAACAAGCCATCGAGAAAGGAGCTTTCCGTCAGGATCTGTACCACCGTATCAATGAGTTCACCCTGCGTATGCCCGAACTTAAGGACCGGAGAGAAGACATCCTTCTCTTTGCCAACTTCTTCCTCGACCAAGCCAACCGGGAACTGGACAAACAGTTGATCGGGTTTGATGATGCAGCATCCAAAGCATTGCTGGAATACCATTGGCCGGGAAATCTGCGACAGATGAAAAATGCGGTACGACGCGCCACCCTATTGGCACAAGACCAACTTATTACACTGAAAGAACTAACTGAATTGCAACAAATCACTCATTCCCATGTAGGTTTGCCATTGCGTAATGAAGAGACAGAAAAGCATCAGATTATCGAAGCACTGCGGCAAACGGGAAACAATAAAAGCCGGGCGGCACAACTACTGGGCATAGACCGTAAAACATTATACAATAAGCTGAAACTTTACGAAATAGAGAATTAAGTAACGCTTAAAAAATAAGTTGGTACATAAGAAAGTGCGTACCCATTCCCTCTAAATTATCATTTATGTACCAACTTGTTTTTTAAGCGTTACATAAAGTGGGAAAACTCAATGTATTTTAATGTTTTGCCTATCTTTTTCAAAGTCGGGTATGCAGTTCTTGAATTCTCTACGAAAACTGCATTGTCTGTTAATTGTAAATATAAGCACTCATAATACTTCTATAAGTTCGCATTGAAGAATAAAATCATATAACGTAATTTTACGTAACATGAAGAACATATTCCACACTGTCTGCATAGAAGAATAATACTTTTTCAATGCTTCATACAAATCTCTTTGGGTAGATGTAATTTCATATATTGAAACTTTTCCATACCGAAATTTAGCAGATAAAATCTCATATTGCTCCTGCATCAATTGATATGAGCGTTTGGATAAAAAATATAATTTCACTCCATGATTATAAGAACTCACTTTGTCAAATAAATCATTTGAATAACTAGTTTCAGCTTCCTCCAATTCTAGCATTGCATTACGATAATTATTTTTTGCTATATGCATTTTATTGCGATTTATTCCCCATTGAAAAACTGGAATCTGAAAATTAATCATAACGCCTTGACTGTAATTGGGGTTTCGATAAGCATCTGAAAAGTGTTCTGCATATTGATTCAGTCCATAACTGACATTAATATTCGCATTAAAACGATTGCTTAATTTTGCATTAAACAATGTTTGCTTTGCTTCTAGCTGTTTAGCTTCCTGTAACAATGCGAACGGATTATTTTTTTTTGCATATCTTGTCGCTATTTCAAAATCAATGGCCAAAGGCAATGAAAAATTAGGCATAGTTATCTCTACGTTATCTATAATTTCTTTTTTTCCTAATAGAGCCCAAAGTTGACGAAGTGACTGTTGATAATCTTTCTGTGCAGTTTCATACACATAATGATTATTATTATCTTGTAATTCAACTTGCCTATATTCAAATTCAGTAAAATGACCATTATCTAATAAAGCTCTGCTTACTATTAATAATGTATCACTAATAGCTATATTTCTCAAAGCCAATTTTCGGGTTATATCAGCCAAAAAGAGATTTAAGAAAGCGTCCAATGCTTTTATTTGTATTTCTGCCATATCCGAACAATATTGCCTTTTTGCATTGAGTGTTTTAATCTGTTCTATTTTCTTCTGCTTCTTATATGTATAATAACCTCCTATAAGTTGTTGTGAGTAGTTTAGGGATAAAGGAATTGTATTAAAACTGTTTCGACGAGTGGAGAATTCTGTCAACACATTTAAATTGGAACTGACAGAAAATACTCCTCCGGTAATACCTATTTTCTGCTGAATAGTAAGTCCCGTATTACTTGTGTTTGAGTAATCGTTCACATATGAATAACTACCATCAGTTGAGTTTTGCATCAGCCGGAGAGAATGGTTGAAAGAAACTGGATTTATGTTAATAGTAATCAGAGGTAGAAAACCTTTTAAATATTTTTTATGAGTCATCGATATGTTATCATAAGTCAGTCTTATCTTTTCCGCCGAAGGTGAATAAAAACTCCACTCATTCACAACTTTTTCTAGAGTGATCTGTGTTTGTGCCTGTAATCCTGTTGTCTTCAAAGTCAACATAAAGATAAGACAAACTTTTTTTTACAATAATTCTTTTCATACTATTCTTTTAATGAAACAAGTGAATAATAATATCCTTTTTTCTCCATTAATTCATCATGTCTTCCTATTTCTGCTATGTATCCCTGGTTCATTACTACGATCTGATCGGCATTTCGTACAGTACTAAGCCGATGTGCGATAATTACTACAGTTCGATTGTTAAACGCATTATTCAATGCTTCTACAATTTTTCGTTCATTGATTACATCCAAGGAGTTTGTTGCTTCATCTAGAAATAAGAAATCTGGTTTTTTATATAGGGCCCTCGCTATCAATAGGCGCTGTTTTTGTCCTCCACTCAATCCCCGACCTGTTTCACCGATCATTGTTTCATATCCTTTAGGCATTGAATTAATTTCATCTTCTATCTGTGCGATGCGGCATACTTCATGTAAACGGTCATAGTTAATATGTTCATCATCAAGTATTATATTATTCACAATCGTATCACTAAATAATTTTCCATCTTGCATCACCACACCGCATATTTCTCGCCAATGTTTCAAATTAATGATGGAAACATTCATGCCTCCCATTTTTATCTCACCATAGCTTGGTTTATATAACCTCACCAACAGTTTCAATAAAGTAGATTTGCCACTTCCACTTCCTCCTACAATAGCGGTAACTTTATTCTGAGGTATTTGCAGATATATATTTTTAAGTATCATAGGTGCATTTACTGAATATTGAAAATGTACATTTTCCAAGATCATATCCCGACATGCAGGTATTATTGAGGTGCTGATAGATAACGGGGCTTCTTCATCTTCCAATTGATGAATTTCATTCATTCTAAGAAAGCTAATCTTGGCATATTGTGCTGAAATAATGAAATTGATGAATTGAATCAAGGGACCATTTAACATACCGATAACAAACTGTGTTGAAATCATAATACCAAATGTTATATCTCCCGTAATTACAGCACTAGCACAGTAAAAGACTATAGACATATTTTTTATATTTTCAATAAACTGCGCTCCCATATTTTGGGAATTTGTCACATTCAATACTCGTTTATTTACCTTATAAAGCCGTGCTTGAATTTCTTCCCATTTCCATCTCCGATGTTTTTCGTAATTATATATTTTGATATCCTGAATAGCAGACACTGTTTCCACCCAATAACTTTGGTCTTTTGATATCAACTCAAAATATTCCCAATCTAATTTCCTACGAATACTCAAAAACAATAAAACCCACAGTACATATAATATTGAACCAGCCAGAAAAATATAAAAGATTATTGCATTATATATAAGTAGTATGATACCGAATATTATAAATGTAAATATGGAGAATATTAATGAAAGAGAGTTATTCATGATAAAATTACGGATACGTTCGTGGTCACGGGCTCTTTGAAGTATATCTCCCAGCAGTTTATTTTCAAAAAATGTAACCGGAAGCTTCATTAGCTTAATTAAATAGTCAGATATAAGGGCAATGTTTACTCGAGAAGTAATATGTAGGAGAAGCCAGTCGCGTATTACATTGAAAATCGTTATGCTCAATAAGATACAGATATTTCCTATCAAAACCATATTTATAAAATTAAGGTCGAACGTTTTAATACCGACATCAATTACTGCTTTTGAAATAAATGGTAGTATCCCTTGAAACAAAGTAACTATAAACATTATGACGAAGATAGTCATAAAGCTCTTTTTGTATGGAATGAAGTAGCGAAGGATGTTAATAAAACTATTTTTTTCTCTTTCTTTCTGTTGCTTGTTCTTTTGGAAGTCTACTGTCGGCTCAACAGCCAATAATACTCCCTTGTTCTCCTTTTTCGGATACCATCCGCGACGGAACTCTTCATGTGTATATTTTATACGTCCCTTAGCTGGGTCGGATACCCACATGTGTTTCTTGTCAGCATGATAAAGTACAACAAAATGGTTCTCATTCCAAAAAAGAATAGTGGGAAAAGGTACGCTAGTAATAACTTCCTCTATTGTACATTTAATTGCTAATGTTCGAAGTCCAATATTCTCAGCACCAGTACTTAAGTCAAGTAAAGAAATACCTTGATTAGTTATGCCACATCGATCCCGTAGGTATTGCAAAGAATAATATCGTCCAAAATGTTTGGCGATTATTTTTAAACTTGCAGGTCCACAGTCTTGCGAATCCATTTGGTATTCAACAGGAAAATGTTTTAATATCATCTGAAGTAAAAGTTTTATTTTTCTATTTTTGCTTTTAGATTGTCAAATAGACGTTCAATTAATCTTTTAGATTTTGTAATAATTTCCACACTACCTATGCTCTCAAAATCAAGCATCAAGTCTTTCCCAAAATTAGTCTGTAATCCCTGTGGAAAAGAAATCATCACTCGATATGCATTTGTGTTTGCCCCATCCGCTACTTGCACTTTATGTGCTAGGCGGGAAATAGACTGTACTTCTCCCTTTATCAGTCCATACTCATCATACGGATAATTCTCGACTTTCACATTAGCGGTCTGTCCCACTTTAATTTTACCCACTCCACGGGCAGGAATTAAGACTTCTCCCTGCATTTTATCTCTTGATGGGATAATGGAAAATAACTCTTGTCCTATCTGTACATATCCGTTTTCTCGCCAAAAGCCTAGAAATTCTAAATTTCCTTCTATCGGGGCATACTGCAGGTACTTCTCTTTCCATATTCTGACCATATTACACAATTCATTCTTACGTGCTAGCAGATCTGTCAATAACCTATCTCCAGTTTCCTGTTTTTCCATCTTTAACAGCTGCAATTCCAATTCATTCTGATAGAGTTGAGATTTCCGTGACATCTTTTCGCTATTGAATGATTCGTAGTTGTCTTTTTGTGAAAGAAATTCCGTGTATTGGTGAAGATATTTTTCTTCGCTAATAGCTTTTGCTTTAACGAGCATACTATCTTTTATCGTTCTTTCTTGGCTAATGAGTAATATTTGTCTCTTCAACACTGCCTCTTGTGACATGTTTTTGATAATCTTTTTGTCTATGTCTATCTGTAAACGTAGGTTTTGGCTCTATGCTCTATAAATATCCGACGCTAAAAAGCGGCAATATTGTCTATGTGCTATCATGAAAGCAGTGAATGCAGAAGAAATCTCTCCTAGTGTTAATGCAGTAGAAACGGATAATTCCCGAATAGAATCGATTTCATATACAGACAGTAATGAATCAATCTTTAACACATCTATATAATTGGTGCCGCTTTCAATATAGCCAATTACTTCTCCTTCTGTCACCTTATTATTGTTGGCTATCAACAAATGCATCTTACCTGAACTATTGGCAACCAGACGCACCGGAGCAAAGCGAGCGGTAATGGTAATTTGTCCGTCTACTGTATCTGGGTATTTGATGATAAATCCAAGTATGAAGACGACTCCTATCAGTACACCGACTAAAATAGCTACCCATATAGCTCCACGGGTAGGCATACGATCAATGATGGCTTGAACCTCTTCACTGCGATTTTGCTCCTTGGGTAGGATTTCTTCACTGTTTTTCATTGTCAATCGGTATTATGCTCTCTATAATTTTACGCCTTTGTCTGGCTTTATAGATGCGGAGAGAATCAAAAGATCTTTCTTCTTCGCTTCTTCTACTGTTTTTAAAATAAATAATTCCATCAGCGCAAGCATGCAAATTGGTATATTCGTAGTTTCTGTTCCAGCGAGGAGCATTCCCTATGCTCCGGGTGCAATAAACAGAATCATCCAATGTTTGCACAAATATAAATATGCTATCCTGAGCACTTTCCATTAAAACAGATTCCAAAGAATAATCAGGTAAAGTATCCAATTGGTAGGCACAAATGGAATCTGTATATTGTAAACTTCTTGTCTGAATCTCTCCACTGCCTACAGTCAATGCGATTACCGCATAGTCATCTTTGAATTTTTCTGACAATCTACTACCCATAGTTTGCATATAAGGGAAAGTTCCTTCTGTTTGTTCCTTCTTTTGTGCATGACCATAATGTGCATAAATAATGGCCTTTTCATCTTTTCTCAGCAATTTGTCTATAAAGTTTCGAGCATTTTCATATAGGTATAAATCTCTATTTAAACGAGCGTGAAATATCCTTCCGATTGTTCTTGTATCATTATGTGTACGAATAATGCCTTTTAATACATCTACTAATAACTCATATTCATGGTATCCCATGAGTTCTGTTAACTTTTTCTTATCTTGTTCTGCCAAATCTAAAACAGACTCATATTCGATTCGGTTGAGTTCCGTCAAAATAGGATAAAAAAGATTTCTATTCATGTCATTATAGAAAGCATATAAATAGTCAAACATTGCATTGATTTGATTATTATAAAATCCTTCTATCCCAAGGAGATTTACTTTTGTTATTGCGGTTTTGTTATACTCTCTCAGCCATATAAGGAGGTTTTCTAAGGAGTGAAGATTCATTAGAATGCCATCAGTATCATGTATCAATTCCTTGATGGCAGATTCTGGCAATTTCCCATGAATATATAAATTCATTTTTAAGCCGTTCCCCATATCTGTTTCTAATAGTACCAAGCGGCAATTATCGTACAAAATGCTGTTTTTTATTATCGAAAATACGTTGTCGTTTATTGTACTGCTTCCATGCACAGTCTCACCTAAGGCGATAATTCGCTTATCCTGAAGCCCTGTTTTCTGTAATATACTCTTGTCCGGTTCATCAAATACATTCATATAAGCTAAGTCCAAAAGTCTATCCGGTCGTTTTATAAGAAATGGATTGTCACGGTGGATCTGTTCAATGGTTTGCCCTGCTATGTGTACGGTTACTCTGTCTAAATAGACTTTAGACGGTCTAAAATCAAACCTATTTTTCATTTTACTATTGCCAACCATGCCTATTGTAAGATATCTGACATCCTTTAGTGGTAACGAGCATCGAACAGTTTGCCACTCATCGTCGTTCGGTACATTGGCGGAGTCGGTACGTAGAAATTCTTGTTGAGAATTCATCCCTCTTACCTGTAAATAGACCTTGTTCATTTCTATTGGCCTGATATGTAAGCTGACAATTGCGGTATCATTTGCATACTCTGCAGGTATTAAGAAAGTTTGGTACAGATTCAGTAGAATAGGGTTATTGTTCCCAAACGTAAGAAGAGAGTGCTGCATCTCCTCCGGAAGTATCATAAGAGGATGCTTTCCTTGTATTAACTGGGTAGAATCAATCTTGATGATTGGAATCTGTGTAGCTTTCCATTGGAAATGCAAGGGTTCTGCAAAGCGAAAATCTAAATTGAAAAGATCTTGCTGACAATGGGCGGTGAGGTAGAAAATACAAAAGAAAATAACTATTATTGGTTTTGGGTGAATTGGTCTATTCATAATACTAGTTTTATTTATAGAAGTTAAATGTGCAGCATTCATATTATTGAGCCATGGCATTTAACTTCTATAAAATGTTCCTTAAATGTTGTTTAATAATTCCCGGTTGCACCATATCCACTAGTCCAATGCGAATCATATAATACTTCACCAGACATGGCGGAACGTATTACTAAACGAGGAACTGTATTCCCATAATTACCTACAAATGCATTACTATCAAACAGTACATAAATAGGACCATTATAGTTTAAGTCTTGAAGACGAGCTATTCCTTCTAGTGCCAAATTTTCCATATGACCTCCTACCATGCCAGTGCCACTTGGCATAAATTCTTCCACAAATTTGTTCCATGCACTAGATTTTTGGTCTCTTGTATATGCAGAAGATGTTGCAAAATAATTACTGCTGTCATATCCTCCTCCAAATGTAAAGGATTGGGCTGATACATACCCCATTCCATCAACATATCCTCCAGTCCACGTACCGGCATTCATCATAGCGTAAGCTTCTGATATGCTGGTGCCTCCTATGTACTTTCTCTGGTCTTCAGCATCTAGTACCGTTCCAACTTGCTTTAGTTCATCTAATGACATTTTGCTAAATTCTAAATTTGATAACTTCTTCATAATATAAAAATTAATTAGTTAATGATTTATTTGAGATTAAATCTTTCAATATTCTATTATTGTACCATATTTTTAACATTCCTATGATGGATGCCATGTCCGATACATTTAGTTGCTGACTAATAAGTACACACATATTGTGAAATCCAGTCTTCATACCGCCAAGTACATACTTTCTACTTATCTCCTTTAAAAGCTGAGAAACAATCTCCTTTTCTTGGTCATCAAACTTGTATTCCCAATATGCGTCCATCAAATTCATCTCTATGTTTATTTTCTCAATAGATAATTCTTCTAAGTTATCAAAAATGGTAACCAATTCTGAAGATTGACAAGTGCGTAACAAATTCATACATAAAAATAAAGCTATGGAACTTCTACTATCTTCAGAAGCATCATCATTTAGTAAAGATGCAAATAATTGAGATTGTAACTGTCCGATTACACATAAGTCCTGTGTGTAAATAAGTTCTTTGGGAATAGCTAAGTCATCCTTAATTATACTATTGTTAGGATAATGTGCCCAAAGCTCAAACCCATAATTCATTGTGTCAACTACTGTAGAAGGATAAACATCTACCAAATGGTGTAGAAAAGTAGATACCTTATCTTGTACATCTTCGGGATGACCAGAAGACGAAGCAAACATCAGTTTGATATTGTCTCCCCGGTCTGACGAAAGAAATAACATATATTGATAAATATCCCAATGTTCTTTCATGTATGCTATAATATTGGGTAAAATACGATGCCACTCATTGGATGTATAATATATGGAAAAGCAGTGCCAAGGCAATCCATTTATTTCTATGCAACATTTCTTCATAATATCATTTATTTAAGCTCTATAAGCGTTTCATTATTTAAATTTTTGTAAACTATGCCTCGACCATAGCCATCTTGATTCACAACTCTCCTCTTGTTATCTCTTTCGTTTATCTCAACGCAATTCTGCGACTCGGAAAGGAAAAGTAATACAGTTGACCAAAGTTCTTTGCTTTTTACCTCGTAAAAGGATGCCTTTTCACTTAGGCTTGCCCATTGTATTTCTACCCAATCATTTTCTCTTTGGATACGATTTTTACTGTTTAAAATGTATTCATTCTGACTATTATATTGTATAGTTTGATTACGATAGAAATGAGGGTTATCTCTTAAAAGGGCTTTATTACATTTTCCATTTTTATACATCAGCAAAACTTCTGTTGTATATGGATTTAGGTAAGACAAATCTATTTTTTCAACGTGCATTCCCATATATTCATGTGAAATGCGCTCTTCATGCGAATGATGAATGGCTGAATAATATTTTCCAATTGGAAGCAACCTTTGCTGTAAACCAACTTTTTCCAAACGATTATAAAGATCAATATCTTCCAATCCATAACCGGATAATGTTTCATCGTATCCATTTACTGTGAAAAAATGTTTTCTTCGTACGCATATACGACCAATTACATCTCGTTCTGAATACTGAGGTGTACAGAAAAAAGTTTCATCTCCTTGGTTAAAAATATCTAAGATATAAGAAGCAAAACCTTCTCCCAAGAAATTATCGGCATCCAGATTACATACAATATCGCCAGTGGATAATCGAAAAGCCATATTCCGACTATGAGTTCTGTGGTAGTTCAATGGTTCTTCGGTTCTATAGTAAACCAATATTCCTGTATCTATGTAATATTGCAGTTCTTTTACCCACTCTTCCAATCCATCGGTAGAGTTATAGTCTAATAAAACAAACTCCACCCGTCCTGGGATACTATTTTTCTCTATATTCTGCACCAATGTTTGCTCAAGATGATGCCTCCTGTTCATACAAGTAATATTAAAGGATATTTTATTTTTTATCTGCCCTATGGAAAATACCTGTTTATTATTACTATCAAATATGTTTTTTCGGATTGCTAATAACCCGTTATTGGCAATGATGTGTCCATTCTTAATGTTTTCTTGTGATAAGTTGTAATTGTGTCGATCCATCTCTTTCCAAGTATTATAAAGAGAATTGGTATATAGAATATTTTCTTCCTTTGTATTATAAATAGCTTTATTATATTCTGCATCTTTCATTACAATATAGTGACATCCACTGATTTTCAGCCTGTTCATTAGATCTACATCTTGATATCCTGTCGGTTCAAAGTTTTCGTCATACCCTCCAATAGCTGTAAACCATTTTTTACATATCGATATTCTCCCAAAAGAGCCATCAAAAGGGTCGCCGGATTCTTGGTGAAGTACCAAATTCATTCCATATTTCAAAAATTGACAGATGACAAACCATCCACCGTTGTATCCCGTATAGTTATCGCAATCTAGATTAACTAAAATGTCATTATTGGCAAGCAAATGAGCCGTGTTTTTGGCTATAGATGCATGCCAATAACGCAATTCTTCTGTATAGTAATATTTCAGATAACCAGAACGTAATTCTTCTTCAAATTCACTTTTGATCCATTGCTGTAAACCAGGCGTGGCAAAATCTACAACAATAAACTCTATTTTTTCATTGAATAGAATGTTATCTCTCAAGTTTTGTGGGAGTGTTTCCTTGATTTGATTCAAACGATTCATGCAAGTGATACAAAATGACAATTTAGGTATATTCATACTTATATTATTTTATTACATTTATTAACAATTATCACATTTTCTGCTATGGAGATGTCTAATATTACCATAATTTAACTTCATGAAGAATTCTACATATTGATAATACG
>ERZ780030.299-NODE-299-length-24381-cov-3.885760_pt1 | contig 24381 bp, 16 predicted proteins | sample MGYA00511857_ERZ780030 | MGnify/ENA primary metagenome ERZ780030 (study PRJEB29588, sample SAMEA2162530) | human gut metagenome | biome: human gut; feature: human-associated habitat; material: faeces | place: Denmark | collected 2008/2010 ... | reverse complement strand
GCCCGATAAAGAAATGGGTTGCGGAAGCCGGAATTACGAAGCACATCACCTACCATTGTTTTAGGCACTCGTATGCAACCCTGCAACTCGCCGGAGGAACAGACATTTACACGGTCAGCAAAATGCTTGGCCATACAAATGTCCGAACTACGCAGGTGTATGCAAAGGTGGTTGATGCGAAAAAAGAAGAGGCTACCAAGACGATTAAGCTTGATTTACCGTATTGTTGACTATAATTTTATATTCTAAATCAAATTATTAGGTAAATACGTAAATAGTTTTATGTTACAATAAAATATATTGTTGTTTTTCGAAATAATTTTGCATCTTTGGTTATGTATAAGACAATAGAATGTAATTATATGGCAACAAATAAAAATATTAATCGTATCAAAGTAGTTCTCGTAGAAAAGAAGAAAACGAATAAGTGGCTTGCAGACCAAATTGGTAAAGATCAGGCTACAGTAAGCAAATGGTGTACTAATACAACACAGTCCACTCTTGAAACTTTAGTAGAAATTGCAAAGATACTTGAGGTTGATATTCGTGAGCTACTTGTCCCTACAGACAATCAGAAAATTATGATGACTATCTTGTAATAACTAATCTAATAGAATATGATCAGCAAATCTATAATAGAAAAATTACGTGAGATATATCAATCTTTGCCTAAAGTAGAATTGATAGACAAAGGTGATGGATGGGTGAACCAGTATGATCTCTTACGTGCTGTTGGGAAAGTCGGCATCAATTATAAGAATCTGGGGTACGAGCATTTCTATGAATTTTTAACAGATTCTGGATTGTTTTCATTCTGGACAGATTTCTCAGGAGAAAAACCTACAAAGTATGTAATTGAAAAAGCTAAGCCAAAATCTCACGAAGAGCAAAGAAGACCACAATACAATCGTGCAGCAACCCAATACGTAGATTCCGAGGAGGTCGTTAAAATTAAACGCAGATTGCGTCTTGAGAACAATCAGTTTATTGGTCAGTTTGCGCCGCAAAGAAATGAAGGTTGGTTTACGATAACAGATATCCGTAATACTGATTTTACAAAGATTGAAGATAAGGAACGTGGTATAAAGAATCTGTCTATCTCATTTAGAAGTAACAAGGAATTTAACCGCTTTGCATACTACAAGTTCACTTGGGTATTGCTTGAAACCGATCCTCTCAAGTTTGGTATAGACTTGCATGAGGAAATAACACCAATTTACCCCAAAGACATTGTGAACAGTCTTTACGAGGGCATTATGCGTTATCCTGCAGGTGCTGCAAAGAAGATTGCTCGTTCGCTTGATACTCTCAAAAAGCAACTTACACAAAGCGGTAAGGAAGTATTCATCTATGAGTTGTTGCAGAATGCTAATGATTATCCTCGTCGTACTAAAATTAATGGCAAGATTCAACCTTTGCCTGTTAATGTAGAGTTCCATATTACCGAGAACTACTTAACATTCGAGCATACAGGTGAATATTTCAATCCGAAGAATATTGCAGCTATTTGTGATATAAATGATGGCGAGAAGTCTGACAATACCGAAGCCATCGGTTACAAAGGTATTGGTTTTAAGACCGTTTTTCTTGACAACGACTATGTTCTCCTCAATACTGGTAATTACACATTCAGGTTCGACAAGTCTGCTACGGATGTAATCAATACACCATGGCAGATATTACCAATCTGGACGGAACATAATGAGATAGATAATGAAATCAAGTCTGTTTTCCGTCAGCATCCAAACGAAGAGTTCAGAGTAAAGTTCGCTCTCCAACCACGAGATAAGGAAATTCTGACCGACGAAGACAGAGATGATAACTACATCGATTTGTTTACCGATGTATTTGAATCAGAGCGCGTCATATTGTTTATCCCGAACATCAAGAAGGTTAGCATCTTTATTGATGGTCAGGATGAACCGATTGTACGTGAGAAAGACAATAAAGACTGGTGTGTATCAGATTCTCTTGTAGATGATATTCCTGAGGACATTACAGATAAGATAAACGATGTCTTGGAAAATCCAGACTCTCTTCGTTCGGATGGTTATGAGAAAATACCTGAGAAGTACATGAACTTCCGTAAGACTGCGGTAAAGTTTGCGTGCAAGAAAGCTGAAAGAAAGTTGATGCCAGTTGATGATGCCATGCTTTACTGCTATCTGCCAGCAAAACGGGCTGATTGGGGCTTCAATTTCCTAATGAACACCGATATGGTGCCCAACGGGCAGCGTGATGATATTGAGGATATCGAGCTCAATCACGTTATTGCTCGTATTGCAGGTAAACAGTTCTTTTATTGGATCAAGCAGCTTATTGAAAGCAAAAAATACGACCTTGACTCAATCTTTGCGCTTATCCCAGACTTTGATGAGTGCAAGAAGAGACGAGTGTATAAGACGTTTATAGAGGAGTTCCAGGAAGAATTTGAAAAGCTCATAAAAGAAGAGCCTTTTGTTCCATGCGTGGATAAGGATGGTGAACAAACCTTTGAATGCATCGACAATATTATTAACGACATGACTGGCATGACAGCGAACGGAGTCATTTCAGACGAAGACTTCGTAATTCTTATGGAGTTGGGTGACTATTCCTTGCCAGTTGACGAGTTAAGACAATCGGAGGCATTCATGGATTTCTTGTACAAGCATTCTCCTTCGAGCCTTGATGTAGAGGTTGATGCTGTTGTAGAGAAATGTGAGGAAACTGATTTCCAGACATGGTTGACAGTTCCCGAAAACAATACACGATTTATAAGACATTGGTTGAGTAAGGATGAACTAAACGAGTTTGCGAAGAAAAATATATTTATTGAATACGAAGGCGATCTGTTTACAGCAGGAAGTCTCTACTATGATTTTGACACGAATTGTAATGGAATAGGATTCTTGCGTAGATTTGTACCGCATCTTTGCGAGGCATCAAGAGCAAATTTTGAGGAAGATGAAAATTGGAAATCATTTGCAGACAAGTATTTCCTGTCTTTCTCTGTTGCGTCTATGATTACAGATTACATTCTATCCAATGAGGATGCTATGGCGTTGCTTAACGTACCAAGCAATTCTGTTGCATTCTATCGTTATCTTGCAGTAAAGGAAGTTGATTTAAAGGCTAACAAGACAAAGGTTCCGTACATTACTGAGGCTGGTGGTGCAAGTACCGACTATACCAATTATCACTACTTCTTCAACGAAGATGCTCATGGCTTAACACGTGAGAAATGGTTGGGCGAGAATGTTATCAACGTACTATCGCATATTTATTTTGATAGCCTTGCTGATGACGAGAAAGGTAATATAACTGCAATATTTGCTGACCTTGGATTCAACGAATTTACCAAGGACTCCTTCATCACGACTGTCATAGTTGGCGATGCCGATTTCCGAGCAAAAGTAAACGCTGCCATAGAAAACAATTATGCCGCCAACAAAGCATTTGTTGAATATGTGTACGGTTGTGAAGCGCAGTTGAAGGAAAACGCTTTCAAGGATTATGTCTTGCGTTGTATTGACATCCACAAAAATGAGGTATATCTTTGCAACGATGACGTGCGATACTTCAATCAGGATGCGTATGCTCAGAACAGCACCTATGCTGACAATATCAATCATGCTTGGTTGCAGGATAGCATGATGTATGCTCTATCGAATGATTACTTTGAAGGTCGTGAGAAGGAAGAGGTAAAGAAACTGGAATCGTTCTTGCGTCAGCAGTTTGGCGTTAAGACCTTCACAGACAAGTCGTTCTTCACAGATGTTGTAATAAAGAACAAGGCGGTTATCTATGCCAGTCTTGTTGACGAGGCAACTATGCTCACATTCTTGGAATACCTGAAGCGAGACGTAGACAGACTCTTTGATGATACTATGAGTTTCAACGACATCAAGGATATGCCTTTACTTGCCTATGATGGAACCATAGCAAGAGCAAGGGAACTGAATATCCAGTATATCGAATACAACGAGGACGCAAAGATTCTGTGCGAGAAAGCATGGTGTCCGAAGACGTATGTTATGCTCTCACAGAAATATACCGATGATTTCTCTCAGGATATGCGTCAGCTGTTCAAGATTGTGAAGTTTGACATCAATACCACAACTGACATCCTTGTCCAGAACGCAAACTTGCGTCAATCTATTAATGTTATAAATAATAACGTTGATTTCTGGCGATGGGTAAAGGTAAACCAGAAGCAAATTACATCTGTTGATAAGTTCAAGACTATTCCGTTGCTTGACAATAACAACGCGCTTATCAATTGTGCATCGCTTTACATTTCTGACACCTATCAGCAGGAACAAATTGAGGCACTGGTAACTAAGTATGTAAAGGAGGCGCAGTTTGTGTCTTCGTCTTACATCGAAACCGCCAATGAAAACGAGAAGGCAGAGTGGATGAAATTGTTCAGGAAACTCGGTCTTAAGTCCGATAACAAGGATATTCTTTTCTCAGACATCTTGCCTAAGCTTTCAACTATTGAAGCCGAGTCTTTGGATTCGGTTGTAGCGATGATGACCAAGCACCTTAAAGACCTGAAGGATAAATGGGCAGAAAGGAAACACCAAATTATGCAGTTGAGAGTTCGTACTCAATATGCTGGTTATAAGACTATTGATCAGGTAATAATCGTCAACGTGGATGAGGCTTCTGTATCTGAACCATTTAAGTACATCACTCTTGCCAACGAGGTTCATCCCGATATTCTAAAGGCAAATAAGGACTTGCTTCATGCTATCTCTGAAGAGTACGGTAATCGCAATCTCATTACCACAAAGCAAATGTGGATTGACGCAAAGGTTAAGGATTATCTTGCAAAGTTTGCTGCCGATAAGAATAGCGTTGCAGACATTCACATTCAGTTTGTACGTGAAGTAGCCAAGATACAGAGTGAGTATGACATAAATGACACACTTCGTAAGCAGATAAAGTATCTGGTCAAGTCGAATGAAACGACATACAAGTTTGCTCATGAGCTGACACTTGGAACAGAATATTCTCCAACGTGCGACTTTGAGGCAAATGGTGTGTCTGAATTGTCGTATCTTTCTGACACTTACATATTCGAAGGCAACAAGGATATCATTAAGCAATATTTCAAAGCGGAGAACGTGCATCAAAATATGACGCGAGAGGACTTGAAGTATCTCGCAAACCGCACATTTGCTTGTTATTTCTGGTCGAAATGTTTCTCTCGTCGCTTGGGCGAATATGAATCATGGGTGGAAGATGGATATTTCAATAACCGCGTGTGCATACCAACAGAGAATTCTGTTCAAAAGCCGGAGTTGTTGTATGCACCTCACATAGCTGGTTATGCTGTTCGTGCCAAGGTACCTCAATGGCAAGAGAAGGTTCCTTGCAAAGCTATTGTTGACTCTATTGACAATCGTGATGCTCGTGAATTATTTGAGAAGATCAACTTCTGTAAGGCTCTCTCTTTTGAAGATTGCCTTTATTACCTTGCTCGTGTCACGCATCCAAGAGAGGAAGAAACTCATTTCCGCAGTATAGTAATTAATTGGATGCTGTCTTCGCCTATTCAAGATGAGACTTTGGTTGACAACTATCGTAAAACGCCAACTGCAGAATGGCGTAATGGTAAGGGGCAGAAGAAGCATATTACGGAACTTTATGCTATCCATCCAGATGCGACACAGGAAAGGAATATCTTCCGTGGCGATGAGTTTGTTATGCAGACAAGTGCTTTCCCTTATGATACAGATTTGTTTGTCAAGGTCTGCAACATACTGAAGATAAAATGTCTGACAAGTTCTGATTTTGTGGCAACACCTATAGGTAAACAAGATGAAACAGCTGATATGGTTGCCATTATCAGACCTCGTCTGCTTATCTTGTCGGCTATCGAGAACCCAGATCGTTTCCAAGAACTCTACGAACGCTATAATACAAAGCTGTCGCAGTATCATTTTGTTGTATGTGAAAAGATAGACCTCGGTTATGACACTATACATAATGATGTTGAGCGTATCTATAACGATGACAACCACCTTTATTATGTAAGCTCATGGAAGCATAATCGTACCTTTACAAAGTTCTGTAGTAGATTGAAGCGACTGGTAGGTTTTGACGTGTATGACAATGTATGTGAAGACGTTCTTGATGATAGCGTTTCTGTAGAAGCGTGCATCGAAAAATATTGCTCTTCGCTTGCATACGATGAAAAGTTCCGCGCTTATCTCAGATCGTTGGATTTGACCATCAACGTTGAGCCAGAGGAAGAAGAACCTTTCGAAACAGAAAACGATTACTATAGCAATGCTACGTATGAACCAACAGATACTGCTACAGAAGCAACTACAGAGACATCAACCGAAAACCAACATGTTGACGATAGGGAAACTATTCGCAAGGATGACAAGCCTGGTGCACCAAATAAAGATGTAACGTCAAGACCTGTTAACGAACTTGAAGTTGGGGAAGAAGCAGATACATCACCAAAAGAACCTATTCAAACCGCATCGCAACAGCCAACTTCTGACTCTCGTCCACAACAGCAGTCGCAACAAGCTGAATCACCAGTTGGTCAAACAACGTCATCTACAGCAGAGGAAGAATCAGAAGATGACCTTGGTCAGTATGACACATATGAACAGGTTGATGAAGAGGATATTGAAGACTACGATGACACAGATGAAACAGACGATGTAGAAGCTGACGTTGATGAAGATGTTGACACGACGGATAATGCCAGCACAACGCCTTCTAATACTCATACGTCTAACACGTCTCACGCTTTATCAAATAAGCCTCATAAGGATTATGATCCTGACCGCAATGGGTACATGGGATCTGTTGATAAGGACAAGAATTATCAACCTGTTGGCGACAGACCTTACAAACCTCGTACACGTAAACATCCGAAGATCTTTACCAAAAAGGAATTAGAACGCCTTCGCTCACATGGAACGCCTCTTGAACTGGAATCATTACCACCAACGAGGGAGGAAATAGACCTCTTAGCTCAATGTAACATCAAGCCAGAGCAGATTGCCGACACCAATTATCTTGCTCAGTTGCGTCTGTACCAGAACCTCAGAAATGAGATGCACGCAGAGCCTGAGGAAACAATGGAAGAGTTCGTGCGTAATGCGAGTGATGTAACTGTACACAAACTTAAAGATGGTAGATACATTCATACTTGTAGTGCTGCTCGTGGCGTGATGTATGTTTCTCCTTCTGTATGGAATAAGATGGTTGGTGACAAGTGGAAGATTTGTGTTTATCTTGATGGACAAGGCAAGAACTTCCATTACATTAACAACGCCGAGGAATTCCTGAAACTCGTAGAAAAAGACGATGTTGTTATCAAGATTACCGGCAAGGAGAAGGTTGATGTAGTAAGGGCCCTTTATACAGGCATACTTGAAGATGCCAAAGGTACTGCATACACCTTGATTCGTGTGGCTGCTCGTACAAATATGGATGCCGTATTCGCTCACTATGTTGGTGCTATGGCAGAAGCGGAAGATGGTAACGATGATTACAACGATAACGACTATTGATTATGATTGACAATATCAAACTTGCAAACTATAAGTCATTCTTTGCTGACCAGGTAAAGGAGGCTATCGACGAACAACAAAAGATCAATCGCTCGCAGATGCGGAACTTATTCAAGACAGGTGAATTGTCGCTTGCTTATGTTGATTCCATTCAGCATGAAACAGGCATGATTATCCTCAAATGCCCCCGCCGTATGGCTCCACGCTTGAAAGTTCTGAAGGGCGTGTGTATAATTAAGAAAGGTGCTAAACAAGCATTAGGTGAACACGTTACGGAATGGATCTGCCGTTGGGAGGAGTTCGTTGACAATAAGGATTTTCATTCTCCAGGTTCTGACATGACTCCAATGTACTATGTTCATACTGGTGATTCCAACTATGACTATGTTGCATGCTCTGGATTCAGTATTAAGTTGTACGATATCTTGTCAAAGGCATTGGCTGATGGCAAAAGTCTTTCACTTATCGTCCATAATCCATTTCCTCCTGTAGAGTATTTCCGTAACCTTGCCAACTACATGGATGCATTCTCTTCAAAGGAGGAATTGAACCTTGAACCGACTATTGATTATGATGAATGGACACCCGAAGAACTTGCGTTTGATGAACAGAAGCCAACAGGCATCTCTGACACAATCATAGACACGCTCGCTAATGAACATTGTTGTATCGTACAAGGTCCTCCGGGAACTGGTAAGAGTTACACCATCGCTTCTGTGATTTCATCGTATCTTGATGCTGGCAAAACCGTCTGCGTCACCACTATGGCGAACAAGGGCCTTATCGAGTTGATAAAGCAGAAGCCTTTGCAGAAGTATGTGAAGGGAGGTCGTGTCAGCAAGACAAATCTCTCTATTGACGAACGCAAACAGGTGTCTGGTGTAAAAGCTGCCTCGGCCGACTTGCAGGTTCCTGGTGGCGAAATACTCTGTGCGACAAACTATCAGCTATCAAGCGTATATAGTGAGAAGAAAATGACACTTTATGGTCTGCCTAAATACGATCTGATTGTAATAGAAGAGGCTTCCCAGGCTTTTCTTACGGCTATAGTTGCGTTTAAGCAGTTGGGGATTGATTGCCTAATTGTAGGTGATCCTATGCAGTTGCCGCCTATCGTGAAACTTAACAATCCACAATATAATTCGTGGAATGTGGCAACACAAGTTGAAGGATTAAAGTCTATGGCGCTGGGAACATCGATAAAATCTTATCGTATAGTAACCACTTTCCGTCTCACGAGTCGATCTGCCTCCCTTACAAAATGCTTTTACGGGAATCGTTTTGTGTCTGTGAAGAAAGACTATTTAGATTTTACCAAAGCGAATAGTGTCTTATTTCCACAAGATGGCGGTGTACTTTACCATTGTACACTAGATGTCCGCAATGGAGTTTATTCAGATAAAGCAGATGCTATTATACGAGATGTGATTGAAAAGCTGGAAAAATTTTATCCTGATCGTTCTTTAGCTATCATAACACCTTTTAGAGATTCTGTAAAGGAACTGCAGAAACGTTTCTGTACGTCTGACCTTGAACTGGATATAACTATCGAAACGATAGATAGAATCCAAGGCATGACTGTTGATTACGCTATTCTATACATTCCTGGAAGGAATCCGGGTTTCGCACTAGAAGATCGACGTTTTAATGTAGCAACAAGCCGTTCGCTTAGTACGACTCTCATTATTTCAGATATGCCTCTTAACGAATTTCACACTGTCTCACCTACAGTATTACAGTTTATAAATAACTGTGATAAGTTTGATGGTAAAACAGATGTATGGAGAACTAATTTGCAAGAGTCAGAATCATCAGGCCTTATAGTCCAACCTATATCTGAAGAAAAAACAGCATCAACGGTCTCCTCCACAATAGGGTTGAAAGTTGTAGGTAAAATTGACCTCTCTCAATTTGAACGGAAAAAGAAGGAATTAAGTGTAACGAAGAAAAACTATTACATCATTGATACTAATGTTTTTGTGGACTGTCCCGATATTATTTCTAAGATTGACAGAAAGTATCCTATCATCTTGTCTGCAAAGGTGACGGATGAGCTCGATAAGATGAAAATCAAATTAACTGAAGAACGAAGACAAAACGCGGAGAAGGCTTTACGCAATCTTAATAATGAGACACAACATGAGATTTTATACGAGTTCGCAGATACTTCTTTATTGCCAGATGACTTTGATAAACGTTCACCTGACAATATGATATTATCAGTCGCATTAAAGTATAAAGAACAGAATCCAATTATGCTTACATCAGACAATGGGCTACAACTTAAGTCTAAGCTATTGGGTATAACTACAATCTCGCTTAAGAAATTTCTAAAAAATAATTTACACTAAGTATAGAAAGTGACATTGATTTCCTATTCTGTAAGCCATCTGCATCTTCATGTGGGTGGCTTTCTGTTTCTGTGCATTTTTATCTTCATAACCTTATGATTCAATGATGATTCCTTTATGTCGAGAGGCATAATCGAAAAAATCTAATAATGGAATTTGTCATTATATCCGTTGATAATCAATACATATCGTTTATGATTCTTATGACCTGCTGATGTTTCTTTAGGTGATATTTGTCACCCATAAATCAGTATTGGGATTTGCTTTTACTTTGCGGCAAAATCAACTGATAATAATATGGAAGACAAGAACATTACATTTGAAGATTTGCCTAAGGCAATGTCATGGATGATGGATAAGTTGAATAAACTTGATTCCAAGATTGACGGTCTGAACAACATTCCACAAGTACGACCTGCCGACCAGTGGATGAACCTGAAAGAACTGTGCGAATACCTGCCCAGCCATCCGGCGGAACAGACCGTTTACGGATGGACGAGTTGCCACCAGATTCCGTTCCATAAGAGAGGAAAGCGCATCATGTTCCTCAAATCGGAGATTGACGCATGGCTTCATGACGGCAAGCGGAAATCACAGAAGGAACTGGCGGAAGAAGCTGCACAATTCATTAATGCCAAACGAAACAGACCGTTCTAATGGATTCACTTGACTTGTGCAACAGCATCAGAATGGAGTTCGAGGGTGTCATTGAAAACAAGATACCTTTGGACGTATTTCCTGCCAAGTTGCAGGACATGGTTCTGGCATTGGCACGGCAAGAGAACTATTCCATTGAGTACACGATGGCGTCACCGTCTCACGGCAATACGGGCACCATCCGCATCCGTGGCGGCTGGGTTAGTAGTCCAATTCTATACATGATATTGGTCGGACGGCCAGGCATGGGTAAAACACCTCCGCTTGACTTTGCCTTTCGGCCCATCCGAAAACTTGATGCCAAAGTCATTAAGCAATTCAAGATAGATATGGAAAACTACAATTCCATACTGGAAAATCAGAAGGGTAAGAAAGACGAAAGACCGCCATTGCCGTCTAAGCCGATTTTGAAGCGGACAATCATTTCTGATTTCACTCCTGAAGCTCTTATTCGTGCGCTTAACGACAATCCAAGAGGAGTGGCCGTGTATGTGGATGAAATAATGGGAATGTTCAATGCCGTGAACCAGTACAGCAAGGGGCAACTGATAGAACAGCTCTTGACTGCTTTCAGTGGTAAGCCTCTTGATGTGTCAAGATGCAGTATGCCGATACCCATTCACATTGAGCGGCCTCTTATAAACATAGTCGGCACGATGCAGACTACCCGTGTGCACGAACTGGTCGATAAGGGATACAAGGACAATGGCTTGCTGGATAGGATAATTTTCGTTTATCCCTCGTCACAGGAAATATCAGACTGGCCGATTGACGAAGATTCCACTGCTTCATCGTTTGAGAAGTATTCTGCCTTGTGGGAAGATATAATCAACCGTATTTGCGAGATTTGTTTCATAACGGATGAGAACAACGACTACGCATTACAGAACGTACTGAATTTTTCTCCAGAGGCTGGAGCCTATTTTACCGATTGGCGCAATGGCTTAATCCACAAGGTAAACCAAATCAAGGATGATGGCTTAGTTGACAGTCGGGTAATGAAAATACCTATGATTACTGCACGGTTGGCTTTAGTATTCCAGATACTCCGATGGGCTTGTGGCGAAGTACACAAGGATTTCGTGGATATAGATTCCATTAAGTCGGCCATCAGATTAAGTTCCTATTTTGAAGACTGTTATTCAAACATACAAAGATTCATGTTGATGGAGAGTATAGAACCGCAAAAGAAAGAATTGCTTGACAACGTACCTGTCTTGTTTTCCACCGCCGAAGCTATCCAAGCAGGAAAAGAAGTCGGTCTGTCCGAGAGGTCTGTGATGTATATGCTGGTCAACCTTACAACGAGCAAGGTTGTCAGGAAAGTCAAAAGAGGAGAATATGAGAAACTGCAATGAGCTATACAGTTTGCACCTTGCAGTATTTGCAGTTTGCAGTTCAGAGAATATGGGTAACCTGCAAAACTGCAGCAACTGCAAACTGCACGAACTGCATTTATAAAAAAGGAGGAACTATGACTGAATACAGATTTACGCTCCAAAAATACAAGCGAGGCTCTAAGCTGACCTGCCCTAAATGCGGAAGAAAGCAATGTTTCGTCAAGTATGTTGATGCCGAAGGACAAATTGCGTTTCCTGATTATGTAGGCAGGTGCGACCATGAACATTCGTGCCAATACCATTATAAGCCATCGGATTATTTCAAAGATAATCCCGTTGTATTGGAAGAAAGGAAGTCATGGAAGTCACAAACAAAAATTGTGCAGCCCAAGCCAACAGATTACATTGACCGTGACATTATGCACCGCTCGCTTGCCAACTACGAACGGAATCCGTTATTCATCTTTCTTTCAAGTGTATTTGGTGAGAAAGAAACATCCCGGCTGTTCCAATTATACTGTGTCGGGACATCCAAGAAATGGGGAGGCTCCACGGTGTTCTGGCAGATTGACCGACAAGGAAGAGTGCGAGCCGGAAAGATTATGCTGTATAATCCGGTGACAGGACATCGGGTAAAAGAACCGAGAAGCTATGTGAGTTGGGTGCATACGGAATTGGAACTTGAACACTTTAACATGAAGCAATGCTTGTTTGGCGAACATCTTTTAGCTGGTTATCCAACAAAAGCTGTAGCCATTGTGGAGAGTGAGAAATCCGCTTTAGTGGCCAGCCACTTCATGCCTGACTTTGTTTGGCTGGCGACCGGAGGAATACACGGCTGTTTCAAGGCTGACACCGTTGCCGTGTTGAAGAACCGTGCCGTCATACTTTGTCCTGATTTGGGAGCGAAGAAGGTTTGGCAGGAGAAAGCGCGGTTGCTCTCTTCCATCTGCTCGAAAGTGGTTTTCAGTGATAAGCTGGAGCAATGTGCAACGGACGAACAGAGGGAGAAAGGATTGGATATAGTCGACTTTCTGCTGATGGAGGACACTCCCATGATGACGCTTCAAAAGATGATAAAGCGATGTCCGAGTTTGCAAACGCTCATTGACCAATTTCAGTTAGAGTTAGTTGAACAATAGATAGAAATGAAAATGAAGAAAGACGTTTATTATTGCATAGTGCTTTCCGACAGCCAGCTTGATTTTCTGGCAGGAAGCAAGTACGGTATCGACCGCATGAAGGTATTGAAATGCCTCATTGACGCTGTGGTCATTAAGGAAACGAAGTACGAAAAGAAAGGCTTTGCTGTTACATTGCATATCGGGCAAGTCGCCCTTTCGGAAGTTGAATTGGCCACCCGTTTAGGCTATGACAAGAAGACCATTTCGCGGCTACTAGACAGAATGGCCGAGTTGGGGATTGTCACATCCGAACAGACCAACCGCACAAGCATACACACCGTGCATTGTGTATCGGCATGGTATACGGACAATCAAAAGATACTCAATCCGTATTACGTGAGCGTGAAAGAACGGCACCATTGTGTCGGAGAGATTGGCGACAATGGTATAGATAAAGATGGTATCTCTGTCAATACGCCAAATGATGGAATTGGAAAGTCGGATACCTCCGACTGTTGTAACAGTGGACAGCCGTCTTTATCCCTTATTTCGGACAATAATGTTCATGACGGAGACGGAGTGTGAAACATGATAAAACTGAGACTGTTGCGAAATGCCGTGTATTGGCTTTCAAAAGATGGCTTTTTACAATGCGAAACATAGTCTTTCACGCTGCATTTTGTGACCTTTTGGAATAGCGTTGGTTTATGGCTGAATTTGGGCTTATTCTTATGATGCGGTTGAAAGCAGTTTTTGAGAAATGAATGTGGCGGAGTACGTTTGTTTTAGACGTTTATAAAGACTTCGGACAAACCATCCTTTCTGTGAGCTGTAATATATCCAAAGTTCGTGTCAGGACTGTTACAAGAATTGCCTATGTCGCACAAAACCGCTCCGCGCTTCCATGCCACCCCCCCCCGCTTCCACCCCCAATAAGCCGTTCCAGCCGCTCGCAAGCTCGCACTGGGCTGACCAGTTTTATTTTATCGTATCACCTTATTATAAAATTAGATATGGCAACAACGGAAGAAAACAAGGATGAAAAGAAAGAGGCTATAAAGCGCACAAAGCGGCTGGAGGCCAGAGTGACCGAAAAAGAATACGCAAAAGTCGTAGAACTTGCCGAGACCTGCGGTTTGACTTTGAGCGACTATATTCGAAAATGTGCTTTGAGGCAGCATCCGAGGCGGCGACTTACCGACAAGGAGGTGGAAGCCCTTTGCAGTCTCTCTGATGCACGGGGCGAACTAATACGAATAGCGGCAGCCGTCAAGTCCATACAGGGCAGCCATCGGGCGCAATACTTCGCAGACACCCGTTTCGTGGAGCAGTGGATGCGTGCCGCCTAATCCTGGCGCAAGCTCCCTTTTGGGGGAGCTGGGGGTGCTTCCCGCCGTTCCCCTTATAGCCCGTTGGAATGAAATTCAGGAATACATCACTCAATAAATCCCCAACCAGATGATAGCAAAAGCGGCCACCATCAGCCACGGCGGAAACGCCGTCCGCTATTCGGTCAACAAGGACAAGGCCGAGATAGTGAAAGTGAATTTCTTACCCGATGATATATCGGCTGAAGCCATGTTTCAGCGCATGGTACTCAAACAAAAAGAATTTTCCAGTATAATCAACAAAGGCAGACCGCTCAAACGGAATGTGATAAGAATGGAAATATCCCCAACTAAGGAAGAATCCGCAGGTTGGACACTGGCTGATTGGGTAAGGTTGGCAAACGAGTACATCCGAGTATTTGATTCCATCGACCTCTCGAAAAAGGCCAAACGTGCCAGTGCGAAGTTCACCAACGTGAAGAACAGTCAGTATGTAGTTGCACTCCACCATGATGCGAAAAGTGGCATACCTCATCTACACATAGATGTAAACCGTGTGGACATGGATGGAAAGGTCAATGATGACCACCTGATAGCGGAACGGGCAATGTCGGCTGCGTACATCATCAATGAACGGCGTGGATGGGTACAGCCGGAGAATATTTACGAGAAACGCAGACTGGAGATAGCTGACACTTGCATGGATGTACTCCGATCCTTGCCGGAATTCAGTTGGTCAGGCTATGAGGCCGGACTGAAAGCGCACGGCTACGTTATACACTTGCAAGAGGATGACAAGGGGAATGTACGAGGCTATTCTGTCCTGTCGGGCAACTCCAGTTATAAATCCTCCCTTCTCGGTAAAGGCCGACACCTCATGCCGTCAAAGATAGAAGCGACATGGGCAAGGCTTCATGGAGAGCGGAAATCTTCGCTAATCCCAAATTCCGAACAGGGAATACGGCCAGCTATCGTTTCGACTGAGATGTCACAGACCAACCATCTGGCCCCAGTTATCAAGCACTACGACATTTCCACAGATGAATACCACCATTACCATGTGGCCATATCGGAAGAAGCGGACGAAATCATCCGCAAGGAATGTTCCGTGCCGGATGACAATTCCTTTGCGACCATTGAAGATGTACAGAAAACCGCCTTGCTCCTTTTTGCCGAATACCTTGACGGTGCAACGAGCATGGCTGCATCCAGTGGCGGCGGAGGTTCCGACATGAGCGGATGGGGAAAAGATAAAGATGAGGACGAACGTGAATGGGCAAGGCGATGTGCTCAAATGGCTAATCACTTTTGCAAGCGCAGGAGAGGTTTACACAGATAATTGTTTCACTTAAAATCAATGAAGTATGGGAATTGGAAAAGGGAAATCCGACAAGATAAACATTGACGGCCTCATAGAAAGTACCAATAATGAGAGTAAGATCTTGCAGGTAGAACGCAGCTTTACTGAAAACATAGCGGAACTGAAACAGACAACCGCTGTGCTCAATGCCGCTATTGACCGTATGGAAAGCATCGTTTCAAAATTCAACTCATCTGCTCAAGAAATGCAGATGAAGAAAATCGATGCACAAGTACATCCTCAAACCCTAAAATCTTTGAACAACATTTGTATGAACTTTGTTGTGGAAGTCGGTCGGCAACTTATGGCTCATCGTAACAAACAACTTGAACTGCAAAAGGAACATGAAAAACGGATAGCTTGTATGCTTGAAAAAAGTAAAGGAATATGGCTTTCGGACAAGTGGGTTAAAATCCTGTTTGTCTGCTTCCTTTTGTACAATGTCCTTGTCATATTCTATGTGCATATCAAGACATAAAAATCCTATACTCCATTTTGATAAATGATAATTTAGAGAAGATGGCGAAGCAACTTTACGACTATTGGTTTGTGCAGTTCAACTTTCCAGATGAGAACGGACGGCCTTATAAGTCAAGTGGTGGTAAAATGTCCTACAATAAACGGTTAAAGCGAGAAATCCCTATTGATTGGCAAGTCAAAAACCTAATAGACTTTACTGAAATCAAGAATGGTGCAACGCCTTCAACTGCTGATGAAGCAAATTACGGAGGAGATATCGTGTGGATAACTCCAAAGGATTTATCAGACCAACAATCAAAATTCGTGTACCAAGGTGAACGAAATATAACCAAACAAGGCTTTGATTCTTGCAGTACAAGTATGCTTCCCATAAACTCTGTACTTATGTCAAGCCGTGCTCCAATTGGTCTTGTATCTATTGCAAAGAATGATGTCTGCACAAATCAAGGTTTCAAAAGTTTTATTCCAAAGAAGATGGAAGACTCCATCTATTTGTACTATTACATAAAGCATCATATTAAGCAGATTGAGCAATTAGGTTCTGGTACAACCTTCAAAGAAGTATCAAGGGATGACCTTTGTAAATTTCCAATTCTTGTTGTTGGCGCAAAAGAATCTTATAGGCAATGGGCTGAATTACAAAATGGAATAGCTGATAAGCAATTTGTACTTCAAAAAGAAATCGCAATACTTACTAAGCAGCGCGATGAACTTTTACCATTGTTGATGAACGGCCAAGCATCGGTAAATTATCATTTAGCGCATTCACTTGCAACCTTTTCTATATTATATAGACATAAACCTAAAGATATAGAAAATGAAAAGAACAGTTATACACACCGTTGTGGATGGAATGGCAACCATTTTATCCAAAGAGCAGCTTAATTTGCTTGAAAACATACTTACGCAGGCATTAGATAGCTACGAAGTTATACCTTCCATCAGTGAAGAAGAACAACAAGCAAAAGCCAATGCAGAACTATTGCAGGCGTATCTATCAGCGAAGAAGATAGAGGGTTGCTCAGAAAAGACAATCGGCTATTATCAATCTACTATTGACACGCTATTTGTGGCTGTTTGCAAGCCCGTGTGCGATGTTACAACTAACGATATACGCAACTATCTATCCGGCTATCAAGAACAGCGGAAAGTCAGTCGAGTAACTATCGACAATATGCGGCGCATCTTCTCTTCGTTTTTTGCATGGCTCGAAGATGAAGATTTCATTGTGAAAAGCCCTGTAAGACGTATCCATCGAGTGCGCACGGAAAGTCTCGTGAAGGAGGTACTGACTGATGAAAACATGGAGGTACTGCGTGATAGTTGCCAAGAAATCCGTGACATCGCCATGATTGATTTGCTTGCCAGCACAGGTATGCGTGTAGGCGAATTGGTCAACCTCAATCGTGAAGACATTGATTTTCATGAACGGCAATGTGTAGTATTTGGAAAAGGAAACAAGGAGCGTGAAGTATATTTCAATGCCCGAACCAAAATACACTTACAGAACTACTTGAGTAGTCGCACGGATGATAATCCTGCATTGTTCGTATCGCTCTCAAATCCTCATTCTCGGCTTTCAATTAGTGGCGTGGAAGTGCGTTTGCGAACACTTGGTCGTAAAGTGAATATAGCCAAGGTACATCCCCATAAGTTCAGGCGTACATTGGCAACTATGGCCATTGACAAAGGGATGCCCATAGAGCAAGTGCAACGATTGCTCGGTCACGTCAAGATTGACACTACCTTGCACTATGCAATGGTCAATCAGAACAATGTGAAAATGGCTCACAGGAAATATATAGGGTAATATTCTTGAATATTAGCCAAATCCACTACCTTTGCATAAAAATAGATTTAGGTATGATATTGGCTGATATTGCAGAGTATGTGACAGATAAAATTAGTAGTAACGATGTTTCGTTAAACAACTATGTTACTACAGACTCTTTATTACAAAATAAGAGAGGCAGAGAATGTGCGCAGAATTTGCCTCCAATGCCTTGTGCCCTTATTCATTTTCAGCCTAAGGATATTTTAATAGCCAATATCTCTGGAAAAATCTAACAAATGAGGGGAAATAATGATGGCGGCACTGGTGTTCAATGACTTATGAGGACTTATGATGAAAGCCTCTCCGAAGCAAAAGTGCAAGGAAATGAAAGGTAATGCGTGCGGACGGTTTTCAAATCATTACCTGATAAAGAGGCAAGTTTATAGGTCATTGGAGTTTATTTCTACTCTCTGCCACATTCTGCATAACAATGTATAACTCGCTGATAACTAATTTTGTAACCAAAAAGAATTGGATTATGCGAAGTACATTTAAGGTGCTGTTCTACGTGAACGGAAGCAAGGAGAAAAACGGTATTGTCCCAATTATGGGACGAGTGACAATTAACGGTTCTGTGGCTCAATTCAGTTGCAAACTGACCATTGCAAAAACAATGTGGGATGCAAAAGGCAATCGAGCAAAGGGTAAGAGTAAAGAGGCACGAGACATCAATTTGGCGTTGGATAACATCAAGGCTCAAATCATCAAGCACTATCAACGCATTTCTGATAGAGAAGCGTTTGTAACTGCCGAAATGGTACGCAATGCCTATCAGGGTATCGGAACGGAGTATGAAACATTGCTCGGTGCATTTGATAAGGACAATGAGAGTTTCAAGAAGCGTATCGGCATTGACCGTGCAGAGGGTTCCTATAAGGTGCGTGTAAGGTCAAGAAACCATTTGGCAGCGTTCATCAAGAAGTGTTACAAGCGGAGTGATATTTCTATGCTCGAACTTAACCCCGACTTTATAAAAGAGTATGAAATCTATCTCTCTACTGATGCAGGCTTACACAATGGCAGTGTATGGTCGCATTGTATGTGGTTGAAGACAATTGTTTCTAAGGCTCATTACAATGGATTGACACCGAGAAATCCATTTGCTCAGTATCGGGTAAATCAGAATATCAAGGAGCGTCAATACTTGACCGAAGATGAAATCAAGGCTGTAATGACACACGAATTTGCGGATAAGAAGTTAGCTTATATCAGAGACCTGTTCGTGTTTGCAAGTTTCACAGCTTTGTCATTCGTAGATATTAAGGAACTGACCACCGATGATATAGTAGAGATAAACGGAGAGAAATGGATTCTATCCAAGCGACACAAGACAAAGGTGAATTTCCAAGTGAAGTTGCTGGATATTCCGTTGCAGATAATCAAGCGTTACGAGAGGTTTCAAGAGGATAAACTTGTGTTCCCGAATCTGAACTATTGGAACATCTGTAAACCGCTGAAAAAGATGATTAAAGAGTGCGGAATTTCAAAGGATATTTCCTTCCATTGCACTCGCCATGGGTTCGCTACGCTTGCTCTGAGCAAGGGCGTTCCCATTGAGAGTGTAAGCCGAGTGTTGGGGCATACGAACATTACCACAACACAGAAGTATGCCAAGATTACCACCGAGAAAATCGACAAGGATTTGACTATGTTCGGCAACCGACTTAATCAATCGTTTAGTGAAATCTCAATAGCAATGTAACTATGGAACGAGCAATTATAACAATCAGAGAAAGTGGCAGAGTGAATATCCCAAGCGGTAATGTTTGGATGTCCGAAATGGAATTGGTGGAGTTGTACGGGGTGATAGCCCCGACACTCCGAGCTGCCATAAAAGCAATATACAAGAGTGGAACACTTTGTTCTGTAAGCACCCAACGATGTAATTTGGCTACACCTAAAAGTTGGGCTACATTCTACAACCTTGAAGTGGTCATTACACTTGCGTTTAGATTGAACACCTATGAAGCGAGCAGGATAAGGCAAAAGGTGTTGGAGAGTCTATGCCAGCGAAAAGAGAGTGAAATTAGCATACTGCTATCATTTGGAAGCATCGGGCGTCATATCTCATCTAAAGAGCTATGCTAATATATGAATGAGACCTGCTATTCTCACGAACGGCAGGTCTCAATCGTCTTATATGTAAATATCTATCAAGGAAATGATAGAGTTTCTTAATCTTCTCTATTGTGCCTCATTATTCAAAAGCCACACAGTCTGTCAATGTTCTGTTAGCTGGAAGCTCAACACTTATATATGTATTATAATTTTCTGCTGTGATTTCTACCTCACCACATACGCAATCTTTAAGTGTAATCTTTGCATTTGCAGCAAGAGCTGATAAGTCTAAATAGTAACCTTTTTCAAATACACATTCAGTAAAAGTTGTAGAAACATATGGGCGGATAAGACGGTCATAGTCTTGGTCATAGCCATTGTTTTGCCAATATTTAGATGAGTTCTCTCCAAAATTACATTTTGTGAATGAAACGGCATCAAGACCTGCAAGACTTGTCCACCCTTTCACTGTAGAGTTTGTCACTATCAGATTCTTCCCATTATGCTCAGTAGTATTGATTGCATAACCAGGACCATCAACAACTACATTATCAATATAAATATCTTGTTTAGGCGATGAAATAACAATACCACGACCGACAGGGGTGTCAATTGTTAAATTCTTGATTGTACCTCCATATGTTTCAACAGCATAACCATTGTATTGAGGATTTTCAATATCCAAAGAGAATCCATTGCCATCAAGAACACCACCTTCTTTCATAACTACAGCAACAGGTGTTCCATAAATAGCACTATTTGCAAGAGGAGCGGCTACATCTTCAGCAAATACAGTTGTATATCCTTGACTAAGAGCATAATTTACGCCATTAGCAGTACCTACTGTTGCAATATTATTTTCTACAGTATAAACATTTACAGTTACATTGTTAGTAGTATTTGAAGAAAGATCTGCGTTTGGTCTGTTATCACCCACAACTGCACCAGCAGCTGATTCCTTACCTGTATCTGCATATTCAGCAATCATATCTGCAATTACATTAGTATTATTAACTACGCAGTTTTCAACTTTAGCACCAGTCATTAAGCGTCCTGCTATACCACCAACACTTCTGTAGGCTGTTATATCAAGGTTGTTTACAGTACAGTTTGTAACAGAATAGCCCGTTTTGCTATTCTCAGAAACATATCCAACGATACCACCAACGTTATTAGCATTATTTTTCTGGCTGTTAGGAGTTGAGAGAATCTTACCACCATCTACATGACAATTCTCAATATTACCATAGATAGAACCTACGACTGCACCTGCTTTGTAATGTCCAGATATATTAACATTAGACAATTTTACATTCTTAATGTTACCAATTACATTACCAAACAAGCCAGCAGAATTTTTATCATCAGTAACCTTTACAGTCAAATTACTTATTGTCTTATTACCACCATCGAAAGTTCCCATGAATGTTTTGGTTGTACCGATAGGAGTCCAAGCAACATTTTTCATATCAACATCAGAAGTCAATTTCACTGTATAACCAGAGAATTGGTTGCTATTGGTATTACTTTCTGTTGATAACCAGTTAAGACCATCTACTGAGTAGAGATAATAGGTCTTGGTCGCTGCATCATATTTAACTCCATTTGTAACCTCTTCAAATTCAGGATAATTATAATCATCATCGAATCTTTCATCAATAACGATATTGAACTGAATATCGCCTGTCAAAAGCTTGCCAAGAATATTTGTTCTCCAGTTGCGCTGTACTGGAACTGCGTGCAAACCTTCATCGAAAACGATGTCTTCACCACCTGACTTGAATGTGAATTGCAATCCGTCTGCTTCCAAAGTAGTTCTGTCAGCATCATTTTCAGTTAAGATATAACTCATAGAGAGGTACTTGTAATTTTCATCTTCATCGATAGTACCGTCACGGTCTACATCGACCTTTAAAACCTCATTTGAGTTAAGTGGGATGGATGCAAAATCATAAGTTACGGCAGTTGTTTCATCACCCACCTTACCTGTAAGCAGGTTGATTGATGTAGCTGCATTCTTGATAACGACCTTAGATTCAGAAATTGTAATACCTGATGCAACAGCGGCATTCCAATCAGCCTCAGTTACACCCACATTGATTTGAGCGAATGGACGCTTCAATACCACATCAATCTCTGCATTACCTGTTACCTTGAAAGTCTCTGCCTTGAAGAATGCATCACGAGTCTCATCGTTATTGTCACCCTCATAATCTACAGCAACTTTCAGTCCTTTTGTTTCAGCTGTTACTGTATAAGCATCGCAACTTGCATCCTGTGCCCAGAATACAGCAGTGTACTCCTGACCTTTAGCCAATGTAACTGACACATTATCTTCCTTGCTTCCATTAGGGAATGCATTTTCTTTTTTAAGCAGACCAGCGGTTGAACCTTCAATAGTTGTAATCAATTCTCCGTCTGCATCAAAAATAGCATAATAAAGCAAATCTGCACCTGTACCATCACTAATAGCACGGGTAGCGATACCACCTTCGGCTGCAAGTGAGAACGTCACCTGCGCCTCATTTCCTGACTGAACCACATCCAGTTCGTCATTCGAACACGATGTTGCGAGCAACATACCTGCTGCCGCAAACATACCTAAGAATAATTTCTTGTTCATCTTTGAAAAATTTAATTGTTATACAAATAGTTATCTTGATTTTCTTGTTTCTTAATGTTTGCCACATTCCTTGTGAATGTCGCACCCATTGTCGAGGGCCGTTCTGCATAAGCAGAACCGAGTATTATCATCAATCTGTCGTTGCCTGCTGATGCAGGGTAAAGGTCTCGGAATGTTCCTCACCTTTGTGGTGTTAGCTTGTTTGTTCTTTTCTGTTCGGCTTTTAACTCGTTATTAGGGTTATACTTATATTGAAAATCTCTTATTCTGTTGGTGTGAAATTTCCTGCAATGTTGCTTCTTTGGTTTGCCTCTATCTCTACCTGTGGAAATTCCACCATTTTGCTGTTATTGCCATCAGTCAAAGTCAATTTGGCAGAAATATTTGTGGCTGTGGTCGGAGCAAACACATATCCCATAGCGAGGTAGTTATATTCCGTACCATCAGCCGAGAATGTCTCAGTTGTGGTCTCGTTGATATTCCAAGTAAATTCGGCTGCTCCACTTACGGTATTGGTGAATGGGTGGAATGTCTTGGGAGCACCACTTGCAGTAAATGTAGCTTGCATCGGTGTTCCTGTAGTACCCACATTGATTTGAGCCAACGGGCGGACAAGTTCAACAGGGTAACTGCAATCTCCTGTAATGGTAATATCTTCCATCGTGGCAAAAAAAGCGTCTGCGGCTTCTGCCTCAGAGAATGTAATCGGATTGGGCAGAGTATTCATTTCAATGGCGGTCAGATCATCTATATTGTAGATGTTCTGATTGTTATCATACGCCCAAAAGACAAAACTATATGTCTGTTCCTGAGCCAATGTTAGCTGCACATTAACCGAAGTGCCGTTTATCGTGAACGATTGGCGGTCTATTTCATAATAGTTCCAACTGCCACCGCTGTTGGTATGCACATCGGCAACACCCTTTTTGAATATGCCGACCACAAGGGTATTCACTTGCTCCGCCTTACCGAATGAACGGGTACGGGTGTCAGTTGGAAGTGTGGCTGTGAAACTCACCTGAACATCGCCCACATCGTGCAATTCATCCGAACAGGATTGTATGCCTATCATAGTCAAGGCAAGCATCGCCAATATCTGTATGTTATGTAGTAGATTCTTCATTATGTCTATCTGTTATGGGAAAATAAGGTTATGGTCTCCGTCAAAGTCGGGATTGATGGTTACACCTCCCGAAGCCTCCGACATAAGGAACATACCTGTCATTATGGTATGGTGGCTACGTTTGAGCGGTACCTCTATCGGCCCGGTCAAGGAGAGTTGTGTACCCTCATTGTCATAGATACCTATCTGCACGGTTACAGCCGACTTCTTGCCGTTCACAAACACATAGTCAAATCCCATCGTTGCCTCCGATTCGGAGAGCTTTCTCAATGTGGATTCAAACATCACTCCCGTAGAGGAGTCCACAGACTTGTTGGTGATCATACTGTAAGCATCGGGCATAAATCCCACGTAGTAGAACACCACCTTGTAATCCTCGATATTTACGGCTCTTGTCGGGGTATCATCGTTTGATGCGGCCTTGTTTCCGTTGGCTTTTGAGGCGACACGGACAGATTCCTTGTCTATAAACTCCACCACATCGTTTGTTACGAACTCAAATTTGGCAAGAGGACGTTGCATCGCTATATCCAATGTGTCGGGCAGATGCTCCATAATATCCGCCACGAGGGAAATG
>ERZ780030.285-NODE-285-length-25527-cov-11.250667_pt1 | contig 25527 bp, 17 predicted proteins | sample MGYA00511857_ERZ780030 | MGnify/ENA primary metagenome ERZ780030 (study PRJEB29588, sample SAMEA2162530) | human gut metagenome | biome: human gut; feature: human-associated habitat; material: faeces | place: Denmark | collected 2008/2010 ... | reverse complement strand
GGGGGGGTCTATAAGAGAGCGCGGCCGCAGTGCGATCCACGCGGAGCGTTTTTCATTTGCAATATATTCGTAAATGTGGTCTAATTCACGGATTGCTCTAGGGTTGACTTTTACCTTGTATTTATCCAAAATGCTTTTTCTCCAATTCTGCAAAAACTTTTTCTGCGTCAACTGCTTCTGCACCGTTAGCAATTTCTTGCTCAGATTCGAAGATTGCCTGGTCGATGCGATTCATTCTTGCAAATTTATCGTATAATTCACTACTCATCACAACCAAGTCGCTATATCCGTTTTTGGTAATAAAAATAGGCTCCTGTTCCTTGTGTGCGATATTGGAAATCTCGGTTGTATTGCGTAAATCCTTAATAGGCATAATAAGTGGCATAATGCTTCACTCCTTTCGTTGACACAATTATAGCATAATTATGCCTAAGAAAGCAATATAAAATGCATATCTTCACAAGAAACTTGTAGATAAAATCAAAAAACTTGTTGATAATATTAATTAACGGGAGTACTGTTGATAACAATTATTAAAAAATATGGATGATGCAACTTTTGATATGTGGATAAGGTTGCAGGGCAATAAACAATGATTTCCCTTGTAAGTTACCCATAAGGGCAAAAACAAGGGAAAATACATACAAGTTCACGATTTGAGGCTCTGAAAGCCTTGAAAAATAAGGAACGTTAGTTGGATTGATAAACAACTTATAATTTATTTAACTTCTTCTAATATTATACCGCTGAAAGCCGGAAGTTCTAAGTTAAGTTTTTTAGAAACAGTAGATAACTGTTTGCGGCTTACAGGAGTATTACCACCATAAATATCATAGTCAGAGTTGAGTAAGACTCTGTATTTGCCGTTCTTTTTTAAATCAAGGGTGTAGTTCTGTGCAACACCTGAGAAATTAAGGGCTACGATTATATTTTGTTTTGGACTGCGGCGAATGTAAGAGTACAGACATTCGCTTTCACTATGACAGTCAATCCATTCAAAACCATTTTTATCATAGTCTTCTTCCCATAATGCAGGATTATCAATATATATTTTATTTAGTTTTTGTATATATTTATGAAAAGAATCATGAATTGGATATTTGAGAATATCCCAGTCCTGTTCACGTTTTTCGTCCCATTCCCTAAGCTGTCCGAGTTCATTGCCCATAAAGTTGAGTTTCTTGCCCGGATGTGTCATCATATACATATAAAGTAGGCGACCTTGTGGAAATTTCATCTCGTATTCACCGAACATTTTCTGAAGAATCGTGCATTTGCCATGAACTGTTTCATCATGTGAAAAAGGAAGTAAGAAGTTAGCATCATAGTAATACATCATACTGAAAGTAAGTTTATGATAACTTCCTCCACGGAATAATGGATCAAGCTTCATATATTCAAGGGTATCATTCATCCAGCCCATATCCCACTTGTAGTCGAAACCTAAGCCACCATCTCTGACAGATTTAGTAACATCTTTAAAGTTAGTAGAATCTTCCGCTGCAAGCATACAATTAGGAAATCTGTCTTTAAGTCCACTGTTAAGTGTCTTAACAAAATCTACGGCATTACCATTTACACCACGGTTCTCATCACCTTGCCAATATAAGATTCGGCTGATTGCGTCCATTCTAAGGCCATCAATGTGGTATTTATCGAGCCAGTAAGCAGCAGCACTGTTTAAGAAACTGCGCACCTCTCCACGACTGTGCATAAAGTTACAGCTTCCCCATTCACTGACACCTACATCATTATGAGGATATTCATAAAGTGCTGTTCCGTCATAATTAGCAAGAGCGTAAGCGTCTACAGCAAAATGGACAGGAACAAAATCTACGATTACAGCTATATCAGATGCATGGAATAAATCAATCATCTTCTGGAACTGAGTGGCGGTTCCGTATCTGCTTGTTGGAGCGAAGAAGCCGGTATTCTGATACCCCCAGCTTTCATCACATGGGTGTTCGCTTATAGGCATAAGTTCAAGACAGTTATAACCATTCTCTTTCATATATTTAATGAGTTTAGGAGCTATTTCATCATAGGTAAACCAGCCATGCTCGTCATCCGGATTAGTCAGCCAGCTTCCAAGATGCACCTCATAGATATTAAGAGGTGCTTTCTTGAAATCAGTACGTTTCTTCAACCATTTAGCATCAGAGAATTTATATTCATCTAAATCGCGAATTATGCTCGCACTATCAGGGCGTAATTCCATTCCGAAACCATAAGGATCACAATGGTCAATTACACCATTTGATGCAGTTATCTGGAATTTATACATATCGCCTGGTTTGGCATTCTCTACAAAGAGTTCAAAGAATTGTCTGTCATCTGCCACACGATTCATATTCTGTGGCTGCCAGTTATTAAAACTTCCGATTACCGCAACATTACTTGCAGCAGGTGCAAATGTACGGAAAGTAACACCTTTTTTTTCAATATGTGCGCCAAGATAATTATAAGCGTCAAAAATCTGACCTGTATAAAAATTATAGAAATTCATTGTTATACCTCCTAGCATTTGATGTATTTTGCACTATATCCTTTCATATTAAGACCACCCTCGAAACTTACGGTTTCACCTGTAATAAGGTCTGTTCCTGAACCAACTCCGGAATCAAAATGAGCAGTATAATCATCAGCTGAAGCATTGATTGCGATTAATACACGCTCGCCATCGCAGGTTCTTTCGAATACACATTGATGATTAGTAAGAACAACTGATTTGAAATCTCCATAACAGATTGCCTTACTATTCTTGTGTGCTTTAGCAAGTTTAGAAATATAGTCTGATAATTCGTTCTCAATTGGTGCATCAAAGCAGGCACGTAATGCAGAATCACCTTCATTCTTATGTGCTTTAGCACCCCATTCGCTTCCGTAATATACGCAAGGAATTCCAGGCATACCAAATGCAAGCGCATAAATAAGAGGAAGATGATTTTCATTATTAAGGTTGCTTGCAATTCTTGATACGTCATGATTATCTACGAAAGTGAGTAAGTGTTTACCTTTGTATAAAGTCCAGTTCTCAGGACCAAACTGACGGAGAAGTGAGTGTACAATTTCAAACATATTCATAGAATTGAAACTTGAGAATAAGCCCTTATAACACTCATAGTTTGTACAGCTGTGAAGCATTTCATCATTGACAAATTGGTTATAATCACCATGAAGAAGTTCGCCAAGAAGCCAGAAGTCAGCTTTTAATCCGTTACAGAAATGTCTTAATCTCTTTAAGAAATCTTTATCAAGGCAATAAGCCACATCAAGTCTAATTCCATCAATGTCGAATTCATCAACCCATAATTTGATACTATCGAAAATATAGTTAATAACTTCTTCATTTCTAAGATTCAATTTAACCAAATCATAGTTGCCTTCCCAGCCTTCATACCATAATCCATCGTTGTAATTAGAATTTCCACCGAAGTCAATTCTCGCAAACCAGTCTTTGTATGGAGATGCTTCTCTGTTCTTTAATACGTCCTGAAATGCAAAAAAACCACGACCCACATGGTTAAATACACCGTCTAACACAACTTTAATACCTGCTTTGTGAAGATTGTCACATACATTCTTAAAGTCATCATTTGTACCAAGTCGGCAGTCAATTTTACGGTAATCTCTTGTGTTATATCCATGAGTGTCAGATTCGAAAACCGGTGAGAAATAAATTGCATTTGCTCCTAATTTATTAATATGAGGTATCCAGTCATTAACCTTTAATATTCTTGAAGTGAGTACACCGTCGTTTTCGAATGGTGCTCCACAAAATCCTAACGGGTAAATTTGATAAAATACGCTTTCATCAGCCCACATGCTTAAGTCCTCCTTAAATAGCTTGTAATCTAGAAATCCTTTTTGTAGTTTTTTCGCAAATTCCTCAAGGGAATCTACTGATAATTCGTTTCTGCCATTTTCTTCTATAATACCAAGAAAACCATTTACAAAGAAAGTAATGCTTATTCTTGCATTTAATAAATCTTTATCGTCAAGTCCAAAGACAGTAGAACGACTGATTAGTGAGTCGATTATCTGTGTTCTTACCTTATATATTAAAGGCGACAGACTTGGTGAGTTGAAAAACGGCTTATAAAGATTGCCCTGCTCCTTATTCAATTGCAATATCTTAGACCAGATATTAGGTAAATCTTTAATCATATTATTTACACCATTCTGGCAAATGATGTCTACAATAGGCGAGACAATCTGTAATATAAAATCTTCTGCACATTCATAAATATCTTTATAATGAAGATAGAAGGTGCTTTTGTTGATTCCTGCTTCTTTACATAATTCTATAACGGTAATATCACGTATGTCTTTCACGCAAAGTAAGTTGCTGAGTGTTACATAAAGAGCATTTTTTGTTTTTTTAATCTTAGCATTTTCCAATTATCTTACCTCTTCCTTGCAAGTATGTATGCATTATAACATTGAAATAGACAAATGTCTATATTAAATTTTAAAATATTAATCTCATATCAGTTTAAACTTGCTAAATTGCCTGTATAATGTTAAAATACTTCTTTAGAAAGTAGCATTTAATATGATTAATTATAAGAAAGGAGCCATATTTCCGTCAGATATTTATGGTAAATATTATGGATATTATAATTATATGGAAAATATGGGATAGAATAAATTGTGGAAAAGAAAATAGCAGTAGTTACAGACAGTAATAGTGGAATTACACAGGCAAAAGCTAAAGAGATGGGTGTGTATGTTTTGCCAATGCCTTTTATGATTGACAGTAAAGAATATTTTGAGGATATTAATTTAACTATAGTGGAATTCTTTGAGAAACTTAAAGGAGACTGTACTATATCTACATCACAGCCATCACCTTCATCTATGACAGATTTATGGGACAAGATATTAGAAGAATATGATGAAATTGTTCATATTCCAATGTCAAGTGGATTAAGCGGTGCATGTCAGACAGCCATAATGTTATCAGATGATTATGATGGAAAAGTGCAGGTAGTAAATAACCAGAGAATCTCAGTAACACAGGAACAGTCAGTAAGGGATGCGTTAGAACTTGTTAAAGCAGGTAAGAGTGCAGAAGAGATAAAAGAAATACTTGAGAACCGCAAGTTTGAATCAAGTATTTATATTATGTTAGATACATTAACATACCTTAAAAAGGGTGGAAGAATCACACCTGCTGCCGCAGCACTTGGTAATCTTCTTAAGTTAAAACCTGTTCTTCAGATTCAGGGAGAAAAGTTAGATGCATTTGCCAAAGCCAGAACTATAAAACAGGCAAAGGCAACTATGCTTGATGCGATTCAGAAAGATTTCAAAGAAAGATTTAATAATGATGAAGATGGTGATATGGGATTATTTATTGCACATACACAGAATTATGATGCAGCAGTAGAATTCAGGGAAGAAGTATTAAAGGTATTTCCTGGTAAAGATATCGAAATTGCAGATTTATCATTAAGTGTATCATGTCATATAGGACCTGGAGCATTAGCATTAGCATGTGCAAAATGCATTAAATAAAAAAGGGGTAAAAAAGGGGGTAAAAAGAGGTAATAAAGAGGGGTATAAGAGGTAAAGAGAGGGGGTAAATAAAAAAGGGTAAAAATTTATAAAATTAGATCTGAGTGTATAAATATTACTACTTATAGAGGGGTTTTTCTACAAAAGCCTTTAGTCTTATTGAAAAATACTCATTACTATGATAAAGTTTTAACATAAATTACCGGATATTTAAAACTTATTTCATATCATAGGATATTTGGTAATGGTGGGAAAAAGAGTATTGACATATACATAGAAGAAACCGTCCGTTAAGGTCGGTTTTTTTGACCTTAGAAATAATTATTGAATAATAATGGCATAGGATATATTTAAATCCTATGCCATTAAAATGCATAAATATAAATTGGTTTTATAAAAATACAATTCTATAAAAGTGTAATTCCGTTCTCAGCAGCACATTCATTAATTGCATCCGGCCAGATAGAAGCCTGAACCTCACCGATATGTGCTTTTCTAAGATAGAACATGCAGATTCTTGACTGTCCGATTCCTCCGCCGATTGTGTAAGGAAGCTCCTTATCTAAGATGGCTTTCTGGAATGGAAGTTCAGCTCTTTCAGGACAACCTGCTTTATCTAATTGTTCCTTTAGTGATACCTCATCAACTCTGATACCCATAGAAGATAATTCAAGAGCAATATCAAGCACAGGATAGTATACGATAATATCTCCGTTAAGTTTCCAGTCATCGTAGTCAGGTGCACGGCCATCATGTTTTTCGCCTGAAGCTAATTTATCTCCTATCTGCATAATGAAGATTGCACCTTTTAACTTAGCAATCTTATATTCTCTTTCCTTAGGTGTACAGTCAGGATACATATCCTCTAATTCCTGTGAAGTGATAAATGATATTTCAGCAGGGAGAAATTCATGTATGTAATTATACTGTGAAGCAATATAGCTTTCTGTACGTTTAAGAGCTGTATATACTTTCTGGACAGTAGCTTTAAGGGTTTCAGGGTTTCTCTCTTCTTTAGAAATGATTTTCTCCCAATCCCACTGGTCAACAAATATAGAATGAATGTTATCAGTATCTTCATCACGTCTGATAGCGTTCATATCTGTGTAAAGTCCCTCACCTGAATGGAAACCATAACGCTTAAGAGCCTGACGTTTCCATTTAGCAAGTGAATGTACGATTTCAACTTCTTTGTCACCCTGTTCTTTTATGCCAAAGCTCACAGGTCTTTCTACACCATTAAGGTTATCATTAAGTCCTGATTCAGGTCTTACGAATAAAGGTGCTGAAACACGTGTAAGATTAAGTTCTTCTGCGAGCACTCTTTCGAAATAATCTTTTACAAGTTTGATTGCTATTTCAGTTTCACGAATAGACAATGCCGAAGAATATCCGGCAGGTGTTAATAAATGTTCCATTTTTTCATTCCTTTCTCTCATAGATCATCAGGTGTGGCAAAACATATAATATATAAAGGCAGTTTCGTTATTACCTGACATACATAATAAAGAATTATATCATATCATATAAAAAATAAAAGTAAAAATTTGCTGTGTATTGTAAAAAGATTATGTTTCGGTTATAATCTAGAATAAGTTTGTTAAAGTTTGTTAAGATAGAAAGCGTTGGTATGGAATAGAATGGAAAAATTATATGAGACTCAGGAAGAAACCGAGAAAGTTATATTGATTGGTGTTTCTACGAGTGATGGAGATGATACGGAAGAATCTTTAATGGAATTAAAGGAGCTTGTGAAAACAGCAGGGGCAGCAACTGTAGCAACTGTTATCCAGAACAGAGAGGCAATACATGCAGGAACATATATTGGAAAAGGCAAGATTGAAGAAGTGAAGGTCCTTATTGATGAATTAGGCGCAACAGGAGTTGTATGTGATGATGAATTAAGTCCTGCACAGTTAATGAATCTAAGAGATGCATTAGATACGAAAGTAATGGACAGAACTCTTATAATACTTGATATATTTGCAAGTCGAGCTAAGACAGGTGAGGGTAAAGTCCAGGTTGAACTTGCCCAGTTAAAATACAGACAGGCAAGGTTAGTCGGACTTAGAAGCTCGCTTTCAAGATTAGGCGGTGGAATTGGTACAAGAGGACCTGGCGAAAAGAAATTAGAGATGGACAGACGTCTTATTAAGGACAGAATAGCAGTATTAAGGCATGAAGTCGAAGAGATGAAAGTCCACAGAGAACTTGCAAGAAACCAGAGAAGTAAGAATCCAACGACAGTTATCTCCATAGTCGGATATACTAATGCCGGTAAGTCAACCCTTTTAAATGAACTGACAGGGGCAGGTGTCTTAGAGGAAAATAAGTTATTTGCAACCTTAGACCCTACGACTAGAAGGTACAAGCTTGAAAGTGGACAGGAAATTATGCTGACAGATACGGTGGGTTTTATCAGAAAACTTCCACATCACCTAATCGATGCCTTCAGAAGTACACTTGAAGAGGCTAAGTATGCAGATATACTTATTCATGTGGTAGATGCTTCAAACCCTCAGATGGATGCACAGATGCATATTGTATATGAAACTTTAGATTCACTTGGAGTTACGGATAAATCTATAATTACAATATTTAATAAGCAGGATAAGGTCGCAGAGCAAATAAAGAGTAATGGAGAGGCAGAGATGCCTGTATTTAAGGATTTCAGGGCAGATTATACCTTGAATGCCTCGATAAAGAATCATACAGGACTTGATAAACTGCTAGAATATATAGAAGAAATTCTTAGAAATAAGAAGATTTATATAGCTAAGACATTTGGATATAAGGAAGCAGGACAGATTCAGAAAATCAGAAAATATGGTGAACTTCTGAAAGAAGAATATAGAGATGACGGTATCTATGTAGAGGCATATGTGCCTGTTGAACTTATGCCGATGTAGATAATTGCAGAATATTTAACTAAAGAAATTTAGATGATTTTGAAATATTAATAATTAACTAAATATGGTTAATTAACGAAATATAGAATACTAAAAAGCAGTAAATGAAAATGGTACTATATTAGAAATCAGAAATGGAGCAAGAAATGGATAAAGGATATAATAGAGCAGATGAAATGTTTAAAGACATTGCAAGACGAATATTAGAAGAGGGCTGTATGGACATTAATCCAAGACCAAGATATGCGGACGGAACTCCTGCACATACTCTATCAATTAATCATGTAATGCAAAGTTATGATTTATCAAAAGGTGAATTACCACTTATAACATTGAGACCGATTGCTATAAAAAGTTCCATAGGTGAACTGTTATGGATATATCAGGACCAGTCGAACAGCCTTGATGTATTAAGAGATAAATATAATGTTACGTGGTGGGACGAATGGGATATTGGTGACAGAACCATAGGTGCCTGTTATGGAGAAACAGTAAGAAGACATAATCTTATGAACAACTTATTAAACGACATACAGAATAATCCGGATGGAAGAAGACATATTATAAATATGTGGCAGGAGGACGATTTCAAAGATAAACATGGATTGAAACCTTGTGCATATCAGACAGTATGGAATGTAAGACATGGTAAAGATGGCAAAGATTATTTAGATATGTGCCTTTTCCAGCGTTCAAGTGATTACGCAACAGCAGGAATAATTAATCAGATGCAGTATGTTATATTCCAGATGTTAGTAGCCAGACATTGCGGATATGAAGCTGGCAGATTTACATGGTTTGTGGCGAATATCCAGATATATGACAGACATATTGAGCCAATCAAAGAGATGCTTAACAGGGAATCGGTAGAATGTTCACCAAGAATAGAGATAAACCCTGATAAAAAGAATTTCTATGATATAACTATTGATGATGTGAAGATAACAGGATATCCTAGAGAGATTATAAAGGAACAGAATCCACAGCTTAAATTTGACATTGGAATATAAAAATATAGAATGAAGTAGAAAAGAGGAATAGAGACTAATATGAATTTAATAGTAGCAGTAGACAAGAACTGGGCAATTGGCAATAAGGGAAAATTATTATTAAGTATTCCTGATGATATGAAGTTTTTCAGAGAGACCACAACAGGAAATGTGGTTGTAATGGGTAAGACAACCTTAAAGAGCTTTCCAAATGAGAGACCACTCAAAAATAGAGTAAATATCGTACTTACAAGAGATAATAATTTCACAGCACAAGATGCAATTATAGTACATAGCATTGATGAGACATTAGAAGCATTAAAACAGTATAATGCTGAAAATGTATATGTGATTGGTGGTGCAAGTGTGTATGAACAATTATTACCATATTGTGATACTGCATACGTTACATATATAGATTATGCTTATGAAGCAGACAGATATTTTCCTAATCTTGATAAGATGTCTGATTGGAAACTTACAGAGGAAAGCGAAGAGCAGACATATTTCGATGTAGAATATTATTTCAGAAAATACGAAAGAGTGTAGAAATAAGAAATTATTTACCTGAAGCTGCATATATTAGAATAAAGTTGTTTGACAGGAATCAAAATTATGCGCGCAATGCAAAACGATATGATTGACAGAGGTCAGTTACAGGTAAATGTTACTACAATTAATAACATTCCAATAGAAAATGTTAACATTTCTATTTATGAGGAAGGGCAGCCTACCAATAAGATAGAAGAAATAACAACTGATGCATCCGGACAGAGTGAAAAAATTGAATTGGCTACTCCACCGGTGGAATTGAGCTTATATGTGGATAACATTATTCAGCCGTATGCGGAATATTCATTGTTAATGGAAGCTGATGGTTATGAGCCGGTTAATATTTCGGGTGTTGAGATATTATCAGGAAGAATGTCGATACAGGATATAAAATTAAGACCTTTATTAGAGGGAGAAAATGGTGAAGATTTCGTTATCCCCGCACATACACTTTATGGTGAATATCCACCTAAGATTGCAGAAGCAGAAGTAAAACCTGTAAATCCTCCGGGTGAGATAGTTCTAAGCAGGGTTGTAATTCCTGAATATATAATAGTACATGATGGTGCACCATCAGACAGTACAGCAAGTGATTATTATGTTCTTTATAAGGATTACATTAAAAATGTTGCATCAAGCGAAATTTATGCAACATGGCCGGAGGAGACAATTAAAGCAAACGTACTGGCGATAATGTCATTTACACTTAACAGGGTATATACGGAATGGTATAGGAACAAAGGCTACGATTTTACTATAACTTCATCTACTGCATTTGACCACAAATGGATAAATAACCGAAATATTTTCGATACAATTTCTCTGGTGGTTGATGAAATATTTGACCAGTATTTATCAAGACCTAATGTAAAACAGCCTATACTTACACAATATTGTGATGGTAACAGAGTAAGTTGTCCGGGCTGGATGACACAATGGGGAAGCAAGAGCCTTGGTGAAAGCGGATATTCCGCAATTCAGATACTCAGGAATTTCTATGGAAGCTCAATATACATTAATACGGCAGAACAGATATCAGGTGTTCCGATTTCGTATCCGGGATATGAATTAGATATAGGTGCATCGGGCAGTAAGGTTCAGCAGATACAGGAGGAATTAGACCGGATAGCACAGGTATATTCAAATATTCCCAGAATACAGGCTGATGGCATATATGGAGAGGCTACAAAGGCAGCAGTAAAGGAGTTTCAGAGAACATTTGATTTGCCACAGACAGGAATAATCGATTTTAGAACATGGTATAAAATCTCCCAGATATATGTGGGCATAACGAGAATTGCAGAATTAAATCAGTAAATATAGGGAAAATAATAGAAAGGATTGACGTATGGTTTTCCGTACTTCATAATATAAGTACAGAAAACTGTACGTTTTTATATTTCATCATTTGAAAGGAGAGGTATTATGTTAGCAGTTAATTATACAAATTTATGGGATAAATAGAAAATAACGTATCTACTTGCAATATATTAATTTAATTGATAAAATGATACCTTGAGTTGTAATATATTAAATATTTTACATTTGCAGATAAGAAAGAGAATGATTGTATGGAAAATAGCAATAATGGTACAAAGTATGTAAGTATCATACTGTTTTCATTAGTAGTTATCGTTTTTGTAATCTTTTATACGATGGTGGGAAAAGCTACCAATAATATAGATGATTTAGAGAGTGAGAAGCAGCAGAATGAAGAACAGCAATCATCTTATGCAGAGCAGGCATCAGGACTTGAAGAATCGAAAAGTTCTTTAGAGAATCTTGTATCGTCTTTGAATTCAGAGTTATCAGTAATAAATAAAAAGATTAGTGATATTGAGAAACAGATAGAAGATAAGAATAAAGAAATTGAAGATACTAAGGCAGAATTAGATGAAGCTAAAGTAATGGAACAGAAACAGTATGATGATATGAAATTGAGAATAAGATTCATGTATGAGATGGGGAACCAGTCATATTTTGAGATTTTATTTTCGGGGGATTCAATTGCAGACAGCATTAATAAAGCAGAATATGTTAAAGAAATAGTCTCTTACGATAGAAAAATGATGGAGAAATATAAAGAGACGAAGAAACTAATCGCGGACAAGGAACAGGCATATACAAAAGAACAACAGGATTTAGTAGAACTTAAGAATCAGGTTAAGGAACAGCAGGACCTTATCGCACAGAAGATTAATGATACGAATAAATCGATACAGGCATATTCAGATGATATAGCTAAGGCTGAGGCAGCTGCATTAGAATATGAGAAGAAAGTTGAAGCAAACAGACAGGCTATAGATGATGAGTCACGAAGAATCGAAGAGTCAAAGATACTTGAACAGGTAAGTCGTGAAAGAGCCAGCAAAGAACAGGCCAGCAGGGAACAGGCAAGCAGAGAAGAATCAATTAAGAATGCCCAGGGAAATATTGATGAGTCAGAGACTACTTCTAAACCGGATAATGATACACCGATTTACACCCCAGAGGGAAATGATTTAGATATGCTTGCAGCACTTATTGAGTGTGAGGCAGGAGACCAGTCATATTATGGTATGTTATGTGTGGGTGCAGTAGTTATGAACAGGATAAACAGTTCAAGTTTCCCTGATACATTATATGAAGTATTATATCAGCCATATCAGTTTACACCGGTTACGGTAAGTGGAAGATTTGCACTTGTACTTGCAAGAGGTGCGAATGAGACCTGCTATAAAGCAGCAAGAGAAGTCCTAGAACAGGGTAATATAGTCGGTTCATGGTTATTCTTCAGAATGAATGATGGTTCAAGGCAGGGAGAAGTAATAGGAGACCATGTTTTCTATTAATAATATACAATGTGAAAGAAAAAAATAGGAAAGGAACAAAATGCAGACAACTTTCACATATTATGTTTGCACATCAGATTAGTCTGATGTAAGGTAAGAAAATGAAAGGATCAAATTTGGTATGGGTATTTATAGCATTTGCCTGTTATCTTATAGGTATGGTGTTGATAGGTGCCGCTTTTATGAAGAAGAACAAAAACTCTGAAGATTATTTCTTAGGAGGAAGAAAGATAGGAGGCTGGATAGCAGCGTTATCAGCACAGGCATCAGATATGAGCGGCTGGTTATTAATGGGACTTCCGGGTAATATATATGCATTTGGAACGAACCAGATATGGATAGCTGTCGGATTATTCATTGGTACAGTTGCTAACTGGTTATTTGTATCATCAAGACTCAGAAGATATACGATAAGAGCAAATAATGCACTTACATTTCCAGCGTATTTAGAGAACAGATTCCATGATGATAAGAAGAGAATGTTAGTGGTTTCTTCAGTTGTGGTTGTAGTATTCTTTCTTGTGTATACAGCTTCAGCATTGGCAGCAGGCGGTAAACTTTTCAATTCAGTATTCGGACTTGATTATCATATTGCGTTGGCAATCGGTGTTGCAGTTATTCTCGTATACACATTTATGGGTGGTTTCTTAGCAGTATGTACTACAGATTTTGTACAAGGTATGTTAATGCTTGTAGGACTTCTAACAGTTCCAATTGTTGCGTTATTTATTGTTAAACCTGGAGCATTATCGGATACTCTGGCTGATACTCTAAAGGGAACAGGCGTAAGCGTATCAAGTTTCCTTAATCCATTGAAAAATGGAGACAAGAATCTAAGTTTCGTGGAAATAATCTCACAGCTTGCATGGGGACTTGGATATTTTGGTATGCCACATATCTTAGTAAGATTTATGGCAGTAAAAGATGAGAAAGAATTAAAGAAATCAAAAGTAATAGCAATTATATGGGTAGCATTATCACTTGCATTTGCATGCTTTATCGGTGTTATCGGAATAGCTTACTTATTTCCGGCAATACTTGGTGAAAAAGGATCAGTTTCAGTAGAAAATGTATTTATTGAAATGATTAAACAGGTATTTACATCGGATGTTGCGATTCCATTTATCGGAGGATTATTCTTATGCGGAATATTAGCAGCTATAATGTCAACAGCAGATTCACAGTTATTAGTAACTGCATCTTCGGTTTCAGAAGATATTTACAAGGGGGTAATTAATCCAAAGGCAGATTCTAAGAAAGTATTACTTATAAGCAGAATCACAGTTATAGTAGTAGCAGCATTGGCATTTGTTATTGCATGGAATCCTGATAGCAGTATTATGGGACTTGTATCAGATGCATGGGCAGGCTTAGGTTCGGCATTCGGACCAATAATTTTACTTTCACTTTATTGGAAACGTACAAATATGCAGGGCGCTATAGCGGGAATGATTTCCGGTGGTCTTACAGTTATCATATGGGATTATATTCCTCTTATAAATGGACAGACATTATATAAATATACAGGATTATATTCACTTGTACTTGGTTTCGCCATAAGTCTTGTACTTATTATAGTGGTAAGCTTATTAACAAAAGCACCATCAGAGGAAATGTTACAGGAATTTGATGATGTAGCTAATAAAAGAGTGGCAGAGAATTAATTATAATGAAATATTAGAAATAAAAATGAAATATTAGAATAAATCAGAGGTATTAAGTGTAAGGATGATGCATCTGATTGTAAGCAGAGTATGTGATTGAAGAGTTAATGTATAAAGATGAAAATTTATACATTGACTCTTTTTGCTTGAGAAAAAACTTAAATCTCCATAAATGATTGCAAAATTTGGCAGAAAAAGTAGTTGAAAATATAGTTATATTATTGTATAATCTTTACAATTTGAGAAAAAATCAGACACCACCTACACAAGAAAGGACGGGTTACATTCATGAAAGCTTTTCTAATACTTGAAGACGGTACAGTTTTTACCGGCATTTCTATTGGTTCTACTAAGGAAATTATCAGTGAGATAGTTTTTAACACATCTATGACTGGTTATTTAGAGGTTCTTACAGATCCATCATACGCAGGACAGGCAGTAGTTATGACATATCCATTAATAGGTAATTATGGAATCTGCCATGCAGATATGGAATCATTAAAACCATGGCCTGACGGATATATTGTTCGTGAATTATCAAGATTACCAAGTAACTTCAGAAGTGAAGATTCTATCCAGCATTTTCTTGAAGAAAATGATATTCCGGGAATTGCAGGAATTGATACAAGAGCACTTACAAAGATACTTAGAGAAAAAGGTACAATGAACGGAATGATTACTACAAACGAGAATTATAATCTCGATGAAATACTTCCTAAACTTAAAGAATATACACCAACAGGTGTTGTTAAAAAAGTTACATGTGCTGGAAAATCAGAGCTTAAAGGCGATGGATATAAAGTTGCATTAATGGACTTCGGTGCAAAGAAAAACATTGCACGTTCACTTAACGAAAGAGGTTGTGATGTGACAATTTATCCTGCATTTACAACAGCAGAAGAAATAATTGCTTCTAATCCTGATGGAATTATGTTATCAAACGGACCGGGAGATCCAAAGGAATGTGTAAGCATTATAGAAGAACTTAAGAAATTATATAATTCAGATATTCCTATATTTGCAATTTGTCTTGGACATCAGCTTATGGCACTTGCAACAGGTGCAGATACACATAAGATGAAATATGGACACAGAGGAGGAAACCATCCTGTTAAAGATTTAAAATCAGGCAAGGTATATATCTCTTCACAGAATCATGGTTATGTTGTTGACAGCGAGACAATTAATCCTGAAATTGCGGAAGTAGGATTTATAAATGTTAACGATAAAACTGTAGAAGGTTTAAGATATAAGAATAAGAACATTTTCACAGTTCAGTTCCATCCGGAAGCTTGTCCCGGACCACAGGATTCAAACTTATTGTTTGATGAATTTATAGAGATGATGGGAGGAAAAAAGAATGCCTAAGAATCCGAATATTAAAAAAGTATTAGTTATTGGTTCAGGTCCTATAGTAATAGGTCAGGCGGCAGAATTTGACTATGCAGGTACACAGGCATGCCGTTCTCTTAAAGAAGAGGGTATCGAAGTTGTACTTCTTAACTCTAACCCTGCTACAATAATGACAGATAAAGATATTGCAGATAAAGTATATATCGAACCATTAACAGTTAAAGTTGTTGAGAAACTTATTGAGATAGAAAAACCAGACAGTATTCTTCCTACACTTGGTGGACAGGCGGCACTTAACCTTGCAATGGAACTTGCTGAAGCAGGGTTCTTAGATACACATAATTGTAAACTCATTGGTACAACTCCTGAGACAATCAAGAAAGCAGAAGACCGTCTTGAATTCAAAGAGACAATGGAGAAAATCAATGAGCCTTGCGCACCATCATTAGTAGTAGAGAATGTAGAAGATGGTGTGGCATTTACGAATAAGATTGGTTATCCGGTAGTTTTACGTCCAGCATATACATTAGGAGGAAGCGGCGGTGGTATCGCTCATAACTATCAGGAATTAGTAGATATTCTTTCTAACGGTTTACGACTTAGCCGAGTAGGACAGGTTCTTGTAGAGAGATGTATCGCAGGCTGGAAAGAAATCGAATACGAAGTAATGCGAGACAGTGCAGGTAACTGTATTACAGTATGTAATATGGAAAATATTGACCCTGTCGGAGTTCATACAGGTGACAGTATCGTTGTAGCTCCATCACAGACATTAGGTGATAAAGAGTACCAGATGCTTCGTACATCAGCACTTAACATCATAAGTGAATTAAATATAACAGGTGGTTGTAACGTTCAGTACGCATTACACCCAACAAGTTTTGAATATTGTGTAATTGAGGTAAACCCTAGAGTAAGCCGTTCATCAGCATTAGCATCTAAGGCAACAGGTTATCCAATTGCGAAAGTTGCTGCAAAGATTGCTCTTGGTTATACGCTTGATGAAATTAAGAATGCAATTACAGGTAAAACATATGCAAGTTTTGAGCCAACACTTGACTATTGTGTAGTTAAGATTCCAAGACTTCCATTTGATAAATTCATTACAGCTAAACGTACTCTTACAACACAGATGAAAGCAACAGGTGAAGTAATGAGTATCTGTACTAACTTCGAGGGAGCACTTATGAAAGCTATCCGTTCACTCGAACAGCACGTAGAAAGCCTTCTTGACTATGACTTTACAGGCTTAAGTGATGATGAATTAAGAGACCAGTTAAATGTTGTAGACGACAGAAGAATCTGGGTAATAGCAGAAGCATTAAGAAGAGGTTTCGATTATGATACAATCCATGATGCAACTAAGATTGATATGTGGTTTATAGATAAAATCGCAATCATTGTTGAGATGGAGAAGGCACTTAAGACAGAAGAACTTACAGAAGATTTATTAAGAGAAGCTAAGAGGATTGAATTCCCTGATAAATTAGTAGCTAAACTTACAGGCAAGACTGAAAAAGAGATACACGATTTAAGAATGAAATATAATATCGTAGCAGCATTTAAGATGGTTGATACTTGTGCAGCCGAATTTGAGGCAACTACACCATATTATTATTCATGCTTTGGCAGTGAGAATGAAGTAATAGAGACTAAACCTGATAAGAAGATATTAGTTCTTGGTTCAGGCCCTATAAGAATCGGACAGGGTATCGAATTCGACTTCTGTTCAGTTCATAGTACATGGGCATTTAAAGAAGAGGGTTACGAGACAATTATCGTAAATAATAACCCTGAGACAGTTAGTACAGACTTTGATATCGCAGATAAGCTTTATTTTGAGCCACTTACACCGGAAGATGTAAGAAATATCGTTGATTTAGAGAAACCTGATGGTGCAGTAGTACAGTTCGGTGGACAGACCGCTATTAAGTTAACTGAGAGTCTTATGGAAATGGGCGTACCTATTCTTGGTACAAAAGCTGAGGACGTAGATGCAGCAGAAGATAGAGAGTTATTTGACCAGATTCTTCAGCAGTGTAAGATTCCAAGAGCAGCAGGTGGTACAGTTTATACAGCAGAAGAAGCTAAAGAAGTAGCTAACAGATTAGGATATCCTGTACTTGTCAGACCATCATACGTTCTTGGTGGACAGGGTATGCAGATTGCCACATGCGATGAGGAAATCGAAGAATTTATGGCAATCATTAATAGAATCGCCCAGGATCATCCAATTCTTGTAGATAAATACCTTATGGGTAAAGAGATAGAAGTAGATGCAGTATGTGACGGACAGGATATTTTAATTCCTGGTATAATGGAACATATTGAAAGGGCCGGAGTACATTCAGGTGATAGTATTTCTGTATATCCTGCACAGTCATTATCAGATGAGATTATTGACAGAATCGAAGAATATACAAAGAGACTTGCAAGAGCACTTCATGTTCATGGTATGATTAACATTCAGTTCATCGTATATCATGATGAAGTATATGTAATCGAAGTTAACCCTCGTTCGAGTAGAACAGTTCCATATATAAGCAAGGTTACAGGTATTCCGATTGTTAAACTTGCTACGAAAGCAATAATTGGTAAGACAATTAAAGAACTTGGATATGAACCTGGTTTACAGAAGAAAGCAGATTATATCGCAATTAAGATGCCTGTATTCTCATTCGAGAAAATCAGAGGTGCTGAAATAAGCCTTGGACCAGAGATGAAATCAACAGGTGAGTGCCTTGGTATAGCTAAGACATTTGATGAGGCATTATATAAAGCATTCTTAGGCGCAGGTGTTAATCTTCCAAAACATAAGAAAGTTATTATTACTGTAAATGATGCAGATAAACATGATGCTATTTCAATTGGACAGAGATTCGAAAAATTAGGTTACGAAGTATATGCAACACGCAGTACAGCCAAGGTACTTCAGCAGAATGGTGTAAATGCCATAAAAGTTAATAAATTATCACAGGAATCACCAACAGTAATCGATTTATTATTAGAGCATAAAATCGATATCGTTGTAGATACACCAACACAGGGTCGTGATAAGACAAGAGATGGTTTCTTAATCAGACGTATATCTATTGAAACAGGTGTTAACTGCTTTACATCACTTGATACAGTTAATGCATTATTAACAAGTTTAGAGAGCAACGTTAAAGATAACTTAACATTAATTGATATAGCAACAGTTAATACAAGATAGTTAAAAATAAGATTTTATATGAAATAATCATAGCAAAAACACACTAAATAAAGCGGTACATATTGCATATGCAATATGTATTGCTTTATTTTTAGTTAAATGATAAAATGATAAAAGTGCGAAAATGCAACAAATACGGCGTAATCAGACGGATTTAGGAAGCTAAGTAGTAATGTGGATACATCGACAGAGGGCATCTATGAAATAACATATTCGGTTAATGATTTAATCAGATGTAATGCAACTAAGACAATAAATGTTGTCGTGAAAGGTAGCGAATAAAATGGTAGAACTAAAAGAAAATAAACTCGATATTGATACATATTTGGCCTTAAGAGAATCGGTAAACTGGAAAGTGCTAAGTTATGAACAAGCGAAAAGGGCATTAGAACACAGCCTGTTTACAGTTGTGGCATTGGATGGCAACAGACCGATTGGAATGGGAAGAATAGTTGGTGATGGTGTAGTAATAGATTATATACAGGATTTAGTAGTAAGACCTGACTGTCAGAAGAGTGGCGTTGGAAGAATGATAATTGAACGACTTATACAGTATGTGAAAGAAACTAAATTAGAAAATACAGAGATAATGTTATGTCTTATGTGTGCAAAAGGCAGAGAAAAATTCTATGAGAAATTCAATTTTATCGCCCGTCCGACGGATAGTTTAGGACCTGGAATGATACAATATATTTCTGATAAACATAACTAAGAATGGAGGTTTGTCAGTTTGAGTAAAATCATACATATATATTTAATAAGACATGCCAGACAGAATAGTCCGCTTTGTAACGTGAATGTTCCACTTGCAGATGAAGGAATAGTTCAAAGTGAATTAGTCGGAGAAAGATTAAAGGCATACAATATTGATAAAGTATATTCAAGTAATCTTATAAGAGCTAAGATGACGGCAGCTATAATCAGAGAGAAATTAGGACTTCCGTCAGATGATAATGGCGAATATGAAAGAATTGGACTTAGAGAAACTGATTTTGGAGAGCTTACAGCATTGCCAGATGAAGTCATTAAGGTTAAGTATAAGGATTATTTTAATCGACGTGAATATGCTGTTTCAGATTTAAGGATACCTGGCGGTGAAAACGGCGAAGAAGTATATGAGAGAATGAATAAAGAGATTGAAGAGATAATAAATGAAGCAATTTCTGGTAATTATGGTAATGTGGCAGTAGTAACCCATGGTGGTGCTATCAGATGTTATCTTGCAGGGTTATTAGGCATGCCATTTGGAAAGCGTTTCACGATAGCTAAGACTATGGAGAACTGCTCGATAACACAGATTAATTATAATACCGAACTTAAGAATTATAGCGTGGAACGTATTAATGACTATGCACATTTAGATGGACATAGGGAATTACTAAGAGAAACATTTAAATAAATTTATCAAAAAACGGAGAGGGCGGAAGAATTGTGCCGATGCGCCAATTCTTCCACCCAGCTAAATGTGTCGCAGGCGGCACATTTAGCATTTATCGCCGGGCAAAATCTGATGTTTTGCCCGCGGTTCCTCCGGCATAATATGCCTGCGGAAATGGAGAAGTGTGAAAAGAATATGTCAGCAGAAGTAACGAAAAAATATGATGCGAACAGCATTTCCATATTAGAGGGTCTTGAAGCTGTAAGAAAAAGACCGGGAATGTATATCGGAAGTGTTTCAACAAAGGGATTAAATCATTTAATATACGAGATAGTAGATAACTCAGTAGATGAGCATTTAGCAGGATATTGTAACGAGATAACAGTTACACTTGAGAAAGACGGAACAGCCATAATTAAGGATAATGGACGAGGTATTCCTGTCGGTATTAATGAGAAAGCGGGAATTCCTGCGGTTGAAGTAGTATTTACAATACTTCATGCCGGAGGTAAATTCGGTGATGGAGGATATAAGATATCGGGAGGACTTCATGGTGTAGGTGCTTCTGTTGTAAATGCATTATCAGAATGGTTAGAGGTTAACATAAGAGTTGATGGAAAGGTATATAACCAGAGATATGAGAGAGGTAAAGTAATGTATCCTCTTAAAGAAGTCGGAACCTGCAGAAAGAATGATACAGGAACAACGGTACAGTTCAAACCTGATGCAGAGATATTTGAAAAGACATATTTCAAGGCAGATGCCATAAAGAGCCGACTGCATGAAACAGCATATCTCAATCCTAATCTTAAGATTGTATTTATAAATAAGAGATTTTCAGAGGAAGAGACAGTAGAGTTTCATGAGCCTGATGGAATTAAGGAATATGTTAAGGACCTAAATAATGGCAAAGATGCACTTACAGATGTTATATATTTCAAGAGAGAAAGAGACGGAATAGAGATAGAGACTGCGTTCCAGTTCGTAGACGAATTTCAGGAAAATATCTTAGGTTTCTGTAATAATATCTATACACAGGAGGGTGGTACACATCTTACAGGTTTCAAGACGAAATTCACAACTGTAATAAACCAGTATGCAAGAGAGTTAGGAATACTTAAGGACAAGGATAATAATTTCACAGGTTCAGACGTAAGAAATGGAATGACCGCAGTAATAGCAATTAAGCACCCGGACCCAAGATTCGAGGGACAGACTAAGACGAAGTTAGATAATCCTGATGCCGGAAAGGTAGCGGGCGAACTTACGGGAGAAGAATTAGTATTATATTTCGATAAGAACTTAGAGACACTTAAGCAAGTAATAGCATGTGCCGAGAAATCAGCGAAAATCAGAAAAGCTGAAGAAAAGGCTAAAACTAACCTGTTAGTTAAACAGAAGTTCTCAATAGACAGTAATGGTAAATTAGCTACCTGTGAGAGCAGAAAGCCTGAAGAATGTGAGGTATTCATAGTAGAGGGTGATTCTGCCGGAGGTTCAGCGAAAATGGCAAGAAACCGTAAGACACAGGCGATTATGCCTATACGTGGTAAGATATTAAATGTTGAGAAAGCCAGTATGGATAAGGTACTTGCAAATGCTGAGATTAAAACCATGATTAATGCATTTGGCTGTGGATTCTCCGAAGGCTATGGAAATGATTTCGATATAAGTAAATTAAGATATAATAAGATAATCATTATGACCGATGCCGATGTCGATGGCGCTCATATTGATACATTATTGCTTACATTTTTCTATAGATTTATGCCGGAATTAATAACACATGGACATGTATACATTGCTATGCCGCCATTATATAAAGTAGTTCCTAAAAAGGGCGAGGGCGAATATCTGTATGATGATAAAGCACTTGAGAAATACAGAAAGACACATACAGGTTTCACATTACAGAGATATAAAGGTCTTGGTGAAATGGATGCTGACCAGTTATGGGAGACTACTCTTAATCCTGAGACAAGAATTCTTAAACAGGTAGAGATAGAAGATGGCTTTATGGCATCAGAGGTTACGAGTATGCTTATGGGAAATGATGTACCACCAAGAAGAAAATTCATTCACGACCATGCTCATGATGCAGAAATAGACGTATAGAAGAATGGAGGTAAATTGACAGATGGCAGAACAGATTTTGAAAACAGAATATTCAGACCTTATGCAGAAATCATATATAGATTATGCTATGAGCGTTATATGTCAGAGAGCATTACCAGACATTCGTGACGGTCTTAAGCCTGTTCAGAGGCGTGTATTATATGCAATGGACCAGTTAGGTCTTAATTATGACAAACCACATAGAAAATCAGCGCGTATTGTCGGTGATACCATGGGTAAATACCATCCACATGGTGACAGTTCGATATATGAAGCATTAGTTGTATTAGAGCAGGACTTCAAAAAAGGAATGGCACTTGTAGACGGACATGGTAACTTCGGCTCAATAGAGGGAGATGGTGCCGCTGCAATGCGTTATACGGAAGCTAAGCTTAAGAAGTTTACACAAGATGTATATCTTAAAGATTTAGATAAAGATGTAGTTGATTTTGTACCAAACTTCGATGAGACAGAGAAAGAGCCTGAGGTACTTCCTGTCAGGGTTCCTAATGTTCTTATAAACGGCGCAGAGGGTATTGCAGTAGGTATGACAACAAGTATTCCTACACATAATTTGGCAGAAGTAGTAGATGCTGTTGTGGCATATTTAGATAACAATAATATTACTACAGAAGAATTAATGCAGTACGTTCAGGGACCTGATTTTCCAACAGGCGGATTGGTTGTTAATAAGAGCGAGCTTCCTGCAATATATGAAACAGGAACAGGTAAGATTAAGCTTCGTGGTAAAGTGGAATTCGAAAAGGCTGAGAAGAAATCAGACAGGGATAAATTAGTCATAAGCGAGATTCCATATACAATGATTGGTGCAAATATCGGTAAATTTATTTCTGATGTATGCGACCTTATTGAAACGAAAAAGACACAGGATATAGTAGATATATCTAATGAATCAACTAAAGAGGGTATAAGAATTGTCCTCGAATTAAAGAAAAATGCAGATGTAGAGAAATTAACAAATCTCTTATATAAAAAGACAAGATTAGAAGATACTTTCGGTGTAAATATGTTAGCTATCGTAGATGGCAGACCAGAAGTGTTAGGACTTAAAGGAATTATAGAGAACAGCGTTAAATTCCAATATGAGATTCAGACCAGAAAATATACTACACTTTTAGCTAAAGAACTAGAGCAGAAAGAGATTAAAGAGGGACTCATAAGAGCCTGCGACATCATTGACCTTATAATTGAGATTCTAAGAGGAAGTAACAGCATTAAAGATGCTAAGAATTGTCTGGTTAATGGTGATACAAGCAAGATTAAATTCAAGAATAAAGAGTCAGCAGTCTATGCAGGTAATCTTAATTTCACAGAGAAACAGGCACAGGCAATACTTGATTTACGTCTCTATAAGCTGATTGGTTTAGAAATCTTAGCATTACAGAAAGACTATGAAAATATAGTAAACAGAATAGCTGATTACGAAGAGATACTTAATAACCGTAAGGCAATGAGTAAGGTAATCAGAAAAGAACTTCTAGAAATCAAGAAAGAATATGCAGTACCAAGAAAGACTGTAGTAGAGGATGGTAAGGAAGCTGTAGTCGAAGAAGTTAAGCTTGTAGAGCAGGAAGTCGTATTCCTTATGGACAGATTTGGATATGCTAAAACGATTGACACAACAGCATATGACAGAAATAAGGAAGCCGCCGACAAAGAGAATAAATATGTATTCAGATGTATGAATACGGATAAAATCTGTATTTTCACAGATAACGGTAATCTTCATCAGGTAAAAGTAATAGATATACCATTTGTCAGATTCAGAGATAAGGGAACACCGATTGACAATCTGGGTAATTATGACAGCAAAGATGAGAATATTATATTTATTACGGATACTTCGAAAATGGCGGAACGAAAGTTGTTATTTACTACTAAGACGGGTATGATGAAACTCGTTGACAGCAGCGAATTCAATGTTACTAAGAAAACAGTAATGGCAACTAAGTTAGGTGCAGGAGATTTACTTGTAAATGTCGCTATAACTGATGCAGTTACGGCAGCAGTCATTAAAGATGGAATCTCACAGGCAGGTTATGAAAATGCATATAATCCTGTTGCGTTATCCGGTGGTTCAGATGATATGGGAGAATTTAACGGATTAGATAATGATTTAGGCGGCGGCTTCAATGATGACTTTAATAATGGTTTTGGAGATGACTTCAGTGGTGGATTCGGAGACGACTTCACAGGAGGTTATGGAGACAATTTCACACAGATGAGTTTCATGGATAATCTTGATAATCAGAACTTATCAGATACAGCTTCATCAAAAGAAAATTCATCAGAAACAATAGATGTAAATGGCAATTCTAATCCTGATAGCAATACAGATGAAAATGGCAGCACAGGCAATGAGCATTCGGAAGAAATACTGACTAACGAAATGGTAGTGCTTCAGACTGAAAATGGAATGTTCCTGAGATTCTCATTAAAGGAGATACCTGAGAAGAAGAAAGGTGCTATTGGTGTCAAGGGAATAAAACTTAATGCAGGTGACAGCGTGTCAAATGTATATGTGCTAGATGCAGGCGACAATATGATTGTGAATTATAATGATAAAGAAGTGGCTTTAAGAAAGTTAAAGACTCTAAAACGTGGGGCAAAAGGAACAAGGAAGTAAAAGATATACACACGATGAAGTGTTTGCAAAACTAAGGGGGACAGTTAAAGATTAATGCTAAATATCAACTTATATATTTGACATTGTTTTTCGATGATGTGATTGATGTCACATCATATATCAAGAATGAGTTATCTAACTCTAAAGTTGCAAATGATTTGAATTAATAATTGAAATGATATTAAATGGGTGGTTCTGATAACTACCCATTTATAATTTAAAAGATGTTTGTTAAGCTGTAAATATAAGTTTATAAATAGAATTTGTGATAACCAATATATTAGAAACTGTAAAGAATGGAAAAATGTTGAAAAAAGTAAGTTAATAAATTATACTGTAAAAGTAAAAGAGAGAT